>JAESGQ010000045.1_pt1 | contig 230072 bp, 227 predicted proteins | sample 9266251 | NCBI WGS metagenome assembly JAESGQ01 (sample SAMN17056778, study PRJNA650883) | algae metagenome | isolation source: Kaiparowitsia implicata GSE-PSE-MK54-09C and co-occurring heterotrophs from... | place: USA: Kaiparowits Plateau, Grand Staircase Escalante National Monument, UT ...
GCTCGCCACCGGCGTCATCGCCGATGTCACGGGCAGCCTCGCCACCGCGCTGCTTCTCCCCGCGCTCTGCTACGCCGTAATCGCCGCCTTCGGCTATTACGCACGGCGTCCGGCCGTCTGACGGCAACGCCGCGGGCAACGGGCGGTCCTGCCCGTTGCCCGCGGCGCCCGCCCCTTCGCGGAAAGCCTGTGATCAGACCGGATCGGCGATGCGGATGCAGTTACGGCCGCTCATCTTCGCCTTGTAGAGTGCTGCGTCGGCGGCCTTCAGCGCGGCGCGCGCGTCGCCATAACCAAAGACATCGGCCACCCCGCCCGAAAAGGTGATCTGCCCGAACGGCTCGTCGGTCTTGCGGTTGATCAGCCGCCGGTCGGCGAGCGCTTCGCGCGCGTCGTCGAGCTTTTCGGCGGCCTCGGTCGACGTCAGGCCGCGGAACAACATGACGAATTCCTCGCCGCCATGGCGCGCGACATGGCATTTGTCGTTCGAAATGCGCGCGAGCGTGTCGGCGATGGCCTTGATGACGCGGTCGCCCGCTTCGTGGCCATGCGTGTCGTTGACCTTCTTGAATTCGTCGATGTCGCAAAAGGCGACGCTCAGCGGTTCGACCGCGGCGCGCGCTTCCTTGTAATGCCGATCGAGCAGATTTTCGAACGCGCGACGGTTGGGCAGCCCGGTCAGATAATCGAGCTCGGCATCGCGCTTGGCGCGGTCAAGGCTGCGGCGTAGTGCTTTCGCTTCATCCTCGCTCTTGCGCATATCCTCCTCGGCCTTGCGCGTGCGTTCGAGCATGACCTTGGCAAGGTCAGCGAGGCTGGAGACGATGCGGCCCGTTTTCTGAAGCTGCTCAAGATCGGTGACATGCTGCTCCAGCTCGATGCCATAATCGCTGGTCGCGGTGCGCGCGTCCTTGGTGTTGGCGTGAAAGGCTTCGAGATTGGCCTCCAGCCGCGTCATCAGCTTGTCGAGTTCGACGCGGTCGGGCTGGCCGCTTTCCTGCTCATCGACCTGGTCGAGCCATTTCTGGGTGATCCCTTGCGGCGATTGCGCCTGCGCGACGACCTGCCGCGCGAGGCGGGGGTTGCGGCCCGAAAAGGCACCATGCGCGATCAGCAGATTGGCGGGCGAAATTTCCAGGTCGTTGTCGACGAGGAAGGATGTGATCGACGCCGCCAACTCGTAACGCGCCTCGCGCGCCAGGTCGCGCGGGCCCCCGGTGTCGGGGGGCAAGTATCCGCCGTCGGAGGCATCGCCGCGCGCGCGGCGAAGCCCCAGCCAACCCATGAGCCGCCCTACCGGCTCGTTCGATGCTGTCGCTTTGGTGGTCATGCGAGCTTTAACGAGCGGGCGGGGCTGGATTTAAGGGGGATTCGCGCCGTTTCGGTGCGATTCTTTTTGCGCTGTCCGGCTGCCTCTCGATCGTCGCAACAATCCGATTGGCAAAACAGCGATTTAGCGCGTTCTGCCGCACTCTTCGGCCCGCTCTTCGATGGTGCGCGCCCATTCGGTCAGGTCGCCGTGGCGCGCGATAGGACACGTCCCATCGGGGCAGATCGGCATCTGTACCGCGCACCAGATGCTCATGCGCCATGGCCTGCCGACGGAAGTACCGGGTGCGGGCGCCTCGCTGTTCGGATACTATCGAGGGCGCGGGAGTCCTTACTCGGTCACTGTGGAAAAAGCGGGCTGTCTGGCCTTAATCCCCGCCGGCTCGGACCGTAAACCGTTTGAAATAAAACTGATTGTCGCGGGTAACCAAGCTGGGACTGATCGGCGATATATTGATGGAAACGACGTTAACTATTATCTGCAATATCATTGAATTTGCACGAAAAATCCAGTAATAATGCAGATAGTTTCGAATATTTTTTGCAGTATCTACAATGGGTTAAAACCCGATGTATTGTTGTCTGTAAGGTAAAAGACATGAGCCAACGCCGCTTCTCCGATCCAGCAGAGGAGCATGATCAATCAGCGGCGGACGACCGCCGCGGCGGCGATCGCTATCGCACGGTGTGGCGGATCGCCAAGGTCATTCGCAACGGCGATGCGGGGCTGTGGCGCGTCCGCAACATGTCTGATCGCGGCATGATGCTTGCCGCCGACGTGCCGATCACCGTCGGCGAAAAGCTGGAAATCGCCTTGTCGGATACCGTTACGCTCCGCGGCAAGGTCGTCTGGTCCGACGGCGGCCGCTGCGGCGTGTCGTTCGACACCGAAGTCGATGTCGCCGACGTGCTCAAGCAACTGGCGGCCGAACAGCGCGCGATGGGTTATCGCCAGCCGCGCCTGCCGGTCCATAGCCAGGCGCAGGTTGTCGCCGACGACGGAACCGCCAGCAGCATCAAGCTGGTCGATCTGTCGCAACATGGCGCGGGCTTTGTCCACGAAGCCCATTTCGAGGTGGGCAAGGAGTTTGACCTCGTGCTCGCCGGCGGCGTCAAGCGCCGCGCGATCGTCCGCTGGTCGCGCGAAGGGCGCGGCGGCCTGTGGCTCACCCAGCCCCTCGACCGGGCCGATCTGGAAAGTATTCGCCGCTTCGAAAGCTGAGCGCGCGATCAGATATCCTCGACGAGCCGTCCGTAAAGCTGCGGCCGCCGGTCGCGGAAGAAGCCCATGCCGGCACGGTGCTTTGCCGCGCGGTCGAGATCGATCGTTTCGACGAGCACACCGGTTTCGCTTGCCCCGAACGTCTGCATCATGTCGCCCCATTCGTCGGTGATGAAACTGTGGCCATAGAAATTGGCTTCACCCTCGGTCCCGATGCGGTTGGCGGCGATCACCGGCATGCAGTTCGACACGCTATGCCCCTGCATCGCGCGCCGCCACATGCGGCTGGTGTCGAGGTCGGCGTCATAGGGTTCGCTGCCGATCGCGGTCGGATAGAAAAGCAGTTCGGCGCCCATCAGCGCCATCGCGCGCGCGCATTCGGGATACCATTGGTCCCAGCACACCCCGACGCCGATGCGGGTGCCGAAGACGTCCCAGACCTTGAAGCCGCTGTTGCCGGGGCGGAAATAATATTTTTCCTCGTAACCCGGCCCATCGGGGATGTGGCTCTTGCGATAGGTACCCATGATCGCGCCGTCGGGGCCGATCATCGCGAGCGTGTTGTAATAATGCGGCCCGTCCTTCTCGAAAAAGCTGGTCGGGATGGCGACCTTCAGCCTGGCCGCCAGCTTCTGCATCGCGACCACGCTCGGATGCTCGGCGGTCGGGCGCGCCGACGCGAACAGCTCCTCCTCCTCGACCTGACAGAAATAGGGGCCTTCGAAGAGTTCGGGCGGCAGGATGACCTGCGCGCCCTTTGCGGCTGCTTGCTCGACGAGCGCGGTGACGGCGTCGATATTGGGCTGGACGGGGCCGGGCAGGGGAAGCTGCAACGCGGCGACGGTGATGGTGCGGGTCATGGGGCGAATATAAGCGCGCCGACGCATCTTGCCAGCGGAAATACTGGCACTCCCACCACACACGTCATCCCGGCGAAGGCCGGGATCTCGCCGTTGCGTGATGCAGATAGGTCGAGATCCCGGCCTTCGCCGGGATGACGACGGAAATTGGGCTAGCTCGGCACCTGTTGGCTCGAGCAATGGAAACTGCCCCCGCCGACGATGATCCCGCGCGCGGGCACGCCGACCGCGCGGCGATCCGGGAACAGCGCGGCAAGCGTATCGACCGCGGCCTGATCGTTCGCTGCCCCATAGATCGGCACGACGACCACGCTGTTGCCGATATAGAAGTTCATATAGTTTGCCGCCGCGATCTCGCCGCCGATCTCGATCCGGCCGGGTGAGGGCAGGTCGACGATCTCCACCCCGCCGAAAGCGTCGGTGCGGGCGCGGGCGTCGGCGTAGATATGCGCGTTGGGATCGTCATTGCCCGCCGCGACGGGCAGCGCCAGCCGCCCCTCGCCCACGAAGCGCGCCAGATTATCGACATGCCCGTCGGTGTGATCGCCGATCAAGCCATCACCGAGCCAAAGCAGCCGGTCGATGCCGAGCGACTGATGCAGCCGCACCGCAATATCCTCGCGCGTCAGCATAGGGTTGCGGTTGGTGCCCAGCAGGCATTCCTCGGTGGTGACGCAAAGGCCGGTGCCGTCGACGTCGATTGCGCCCCCTTCGAGCACCCAGTCCTGATCGTCGACCGGCAGGCCCGATCCGGCAGCGAGCGCGGCGCCGACTTCCATATCGCCCGGCATGACGAACTTCTCGCCCCACCAGTTGAATTTGAAGTTGCGCGCGCGCCGCGCCGCGCCAGTGCCAGCGATAATCGGCCCCGTATCGCGCAGCCAGATGTCGCCTAGCGGCTGGACGAGGATTTTCACCCCCGGGTCGACGAGCGCGGCGGCGATGTCCGCCTGGCGTTCGTCGTTGACGACCAGCCGCACTGTCTCGCCGCGGCCCCCGTCGTGGACCGCATTGGCAAAGGCGGCGACGTCGCGCCGCCCTTCGTCGATCGCCCCCGCCCATTCTTCAGCGAGGTGGGGGAAACCGATCCAGACAGCGTCATGCGGCGCCCATTCGGCAGGCATTTTCAGGGTCATGCGTCTTCTCGTTCTGAAGCCACCCTCAATTCCCGTTCGCTCCGAGCCTGTCGAAGGGCCGTTCTATCCTTGCAACGTCGGAAGAGCGGAACGGTGCTTCGACAAGCTCAGCACGAACGGAAAAAGGGATGCCCTACTTCGCAGCCGCGCGCGACTTGTCGCGGGCGGCGCGGAATTCGTCGCCTTCGACCCAGTTCGGCCACGCTTCGGTCATCGCCAGCATGCGGCCCGCGGCGTAATAGAGGCGCAGGTCGGCCATCATCCCGCCCCAGTTGGTGATCGCCTCATATTCGTCGCCCGGCGCATGATAGCGGTTGGTTTCATAATCTTCAGACGCTTTCTGGCCCGCTTCGATCCCGCCATCGACCAGCTCGTCGCCGCTGCCGAAATTGAACATCGGCACGCCGAGCTTGGCAAAGCTGAAGTGATCCGAACGATAGTAGAAGCCCTTTTCGGGGGTCGGTTCGGCTTTGACCGTGCGGCCCGCCATCTTGGCGAGTTTTTCGACATAGGCGTCGAGCTCGGACTTGCCGCCACCGACGACGACGATGTCCTTGGCCGGGCCGACCGAGTTCAATGCGTCCATATTCACCCCGCCGACGGTCTGCGACAGCGGAAAGACCGGGTTTTCGGCATAATATTTCGACCCGAGCAGCCCCGATTCCTCGGCGGTCACCGCCAGGAACACGAGACTGCGATCGGGCGCGCCAACCTGCTTGAACGCCTGTGCAAGCGTGACCAGACCCGCGATGCCGGTCGCGTTATCGACCGCGCCGTTGCAGATGTCGTCGCCATCGACCGGCGTGCAGCGGCCGAGATGGTCCCAGTGGCCGGTGTAGAGGACATATTCGTCGGGGCGCTTGGCACCCGGCAGCACGCCGACGACGTTGCGCGACATCTTCTTCGCGATGTCATTGTCGAACGCGAGCGACGCCTTGACCCCGGTCAACGCGACCGGCTTGAAACCCTTTTTCTTCGCCGCTTCGCGCAGCGCGTCGAAATCCTGCCCGGCGCTGGCAAACAGCTCCTGCGCCTTGGACAGTTGGATCCAACCGTTGGCGACGGTCTGATCGGCGCCGCCATTCTGGCTGTCGGCCAGATATTGGGTGCCTGTCCAGCTCGATTCGACGACGTTCCAGCCATAGCCCGCGGGCTCGGTATCGTGGACGACCAGCACCGCCGCGGCGCCCTGCCGCGCGGCTTCCTCATATTTATACGACCAGCGACCATAATAGGTCATCGCGCGGCCGTTGAATTCGCCCTTCGCTTCGGCGGTTTGCCAGTCGGGATCGTTGACCAGGACGACGACGGTCTTTCCCTTCACATCAAGGCCCGCATAGTCGTTCCAGCCCTTTTCGGGGGCGTTGATGCCATATCCGGCGAAAACGACGTCGCTGTCATTGACCGCGCTCTTGGGCTGGACGCGATAGCTGCCCACGACATAGTCGGTGCCATATTGCAATGTCACGGGCGTCTTGCCGCCGGCGAAGGTCAGCGGCGTCGCGTTCTTCGCGGTGATTTCGACCAGCGGGACATCCTGCGTCCAGCTGCCGTTATTGCCGGGCTCCAGCCCCGCTTCCTCATATTTCTTGATGATATAGGCGACCGTCTTTTCCTCGCCAGCCGTGCCGGGCGCGCGGCCTTCATAGGCGTCGAGCGACAATTCCTTCGTCACCTCCTGCAACGTCGCGAGCGACAGTTCGGGGATTTCGATGTCGGGGATGGCGGTGGCGGATGTAGAAGTGTTGTCCGACGCATTGCACGCGGCAACGGTCAAAAGAACCGCAAAGGCTGCGGTCGATCGGGGGAAACGAAGCATGGAAATTCCTCAGGGTTTCGTATTCGACCGCGGGCTTGTGCCAGCCGCCGTCCCCCGATGCAAGAAGGGCGGCCCCTTCGGACCGCCCTTCGGAAATCGTTTCGGTGGCAACCGGATCAGCGCGAATAGAATTCGACGACCAGATTCGGTTCCATCTTCACCGGATAGGGCACTTCGTCGAGCGTCGGGACGCGGACATAGGTTGCCTTGGTGCCGTCGATCGCCAGATATTCGGGCAGGTCGCGCTCGGGCAGGCTCTGCGCTTCGGCGACCAGTGCCATTTCCTGCGCCTTTTTGCCCAGGGTCACTTCGTCGCCCGGCTTCACGAGGCGGCTCGCGATGTTGCACTTCACGCCGTTGACGTAAACATGGCCGTGGCTGACGAGTTGGCGCGCCGAGAAGATCGTCGGCGTGAACTTGGCGCGATAGACGACCGCGTCGAGGCGGCGTTCGAGCAGGCCGATCAGGTTCTGACCGGTGTCGCCCTTCATCCGCGACGCTTCGATATAGTTCTTCTTGAACTGCTTTTCGGTGATGTCGCCGTAATAGCCCTTCAGCTTCTGCTTGGCGCGGAGCTGGATGCCGAAGTCTGACATCTTGCCCTTGCGGCGCTGGCCGTGTTGGCCGGGGCCATATTCGCGGCGGTTGACCGGGCTCTTCGGGCGACCCCAGATGTTTTCGCCCATCCGGCGGTCGAGTTTATACTTGGCGCTCTGGCGCTTCGACATAAGTCGTCTCCAATTTGCTGTGTGCCGAGGAATTTCGGCGGTTCCCGGGTCGCACCGCACGGAGATTTCCGTACGCGACTGCCGCTTCACCGGGGTGCGGAGTCCATTGCGAAGGCGCGCGGTTAGACGGAGAGGGCTGCAAAGTCAAGCGGTGCGCCGCGCGCTCGACAGCGGCGAAAAAGCCGCTAAAGGCTGCGCGCATGACGAGCGCCAAACTTCCCGACCAGTGCGAAACGATGACCGACGTCCGCGCCGGGGTCGATCAGGTGGACCGCGAGCTCGTCGCGCTGCTCGTCCGCCGCTTCGGCTACATGGACGCGGCTGCGCGGATCAAGACCGACCGCAGCACCGTCCGCGACGAAGCGCGCAAGGCCGAGGTGCTCGATAACGTCGCGCGCGAAGCCGCAGCTGCGGGGCTGGAGCCCGAGCGGCTGCGTGCGGTGTGGGACGAACTCGTCGAGCAATCGATCGCCTATGAAGCGGTTCGCTGGGACCGCCTGCGCACCGGTAGCTGAGTGCTTTCGCTCAACGCGACCGCGGCGCCCGGCCGAGCGCGGTGACGATCCCGTGCATCATGCGGATGTCGTTGTGCGACCAGCCGGTCTTGGTGAGCGTCGTGCGCAGCGTGCGGAGCGTCGCGTCGCGGCGTTCGGGCGGGAAGAAATAGCCGCTCTTGTCGAGGTCGCGCACGAGGTGCCCGATCAGCTCTTCCAGCTCGGCGTGCGGCGCGGGCGGATCGAGCGGCACGTCGGGCGGGCTAGCAAGCGCGACGCCGCCCTCACCGTCGCCGGAAACATGCTTCGACCATTCATAGGCGAGCAGGATTACCGCCTGCGCCAGGTTGAGCGATCCGAATTGGGGGTTGATCGGTACGGTGATGATCGTGTGCGCGAGCGCGACATCGTCGGTTTCCAGCCCCGACCGCTCGGGTCCGAAGACATAGGCCGATCGCCCGGTGCTCGCGTGGACCTCCTGCGCCGCGGCTTCGGGCGTCAGCACCGGCTTGGTCACACCGCGCTTGCGCACCGTCGTTGCATAGATGGTCGTGCAGTCGGCGACGGCTTCGGCCAGCGTTTCAAAGACCGCCGCGTTCGCCAGCACCACGTCGGCCCCGGCCGACGCCGGCCCGGCATCGGGATTGGGCCAGCCGTCACGCGGGCTGACAAGGCGCAATTCGGTAAGCCCGAAGTTGAGCATCGCGCGCGCCGCCTTGCCGATATTTTCGCCAAGTTGCGGACGGACCAGGACGATGACGGGGGGCGGGGATGCCGCGGTCATTTGTGCGGCCGCGCCGCCTCGGTGATTGTCGAGGCGAACTCCTCGAAATCCTTGGCTTCGGTGAAATCGCGATAGACGCTCGCGAAGCGGATATAGGCGACATTGTCGAAGCCCTTCAGTGCTTCCATCACCATCGCGCCGATCTGCTGCGCCTGAACTTCGTTGTCGCCGGACGTTTCGAGCTGACGTTGGATCCCCGATACCAGCCGCTCGATCCGCGCGCCGTCGATCGGGCGTTTGCGGCAGGCGATCTGGACGCTGCGCATCAGTTTTTCGCGGTCGAAGGGTTCGCGCCCGCCGCCTGCCTTGAGCACCGCGACCTCGCGCAGCTGGATGCGCTCGAAGGTCGTGAAGCGCGCGCCGCAATCCTCGCACTGGCGGCGGCGGCGGATCGCCGCGCCGTCCTCGGTCGGACGGCTGTCCTTCACCTGGCTGTCTTCATGGCCGCAATAGGGGCAACGCATCGGCTAGCGTTTAACCCGCGTATAGAGCGCGATCACGGCGCCCGCGAGCAGACCGACCGGCCAGGTTACGACGGGCAGCACCGCGCCGGCGACCGCACCGATCACCCCGCCGGTCAGGACGGTGGGCGTCGAGGGATGATCCATCCCCTGCTTGCCCATCGCCTTGACCTCTTCGATCGTCAGCTCGACCAGCGTCGGTTCTTCGGGGTGCTGCCGTGCCATTGTCCTTAACCCTGATAGATGGGGAAGCGTTCGCACAGCGCGCGGACGCGGCCGCGAACGTCGGCCTCGACATCGGCGTCGCCATGCTCACCCTTGTCGCGCAGTGCTTCGAGCACATCGGCCACCATGTCGCCGATTTCCTCGAACTCGGCGAGGCCGAAACCGCGCGTCGTGCCCGCGGGCGATCCGACGCGGATGCCGCTGGTCTTGACCGGCGGCAGCGGGTCGAAGGGCACGCCATTCTTGTTGCAGGTGATCGCGCTGCGCTCGAGCGCCTCGTCGGCATCGCGGCCGGTGATGCCGAGCGGGCGGAGATCGATCAGCGCCAGGTGCGTATCGGTACCGCCCGCGACGACATCGGCGCCGCGTGCCTTGAGGCGCGCTGCCAGCGCCTGTGCGTTGGCGACAGTCGCTTTCGCATAGTCCTTGAAATCGGGGCGTAGTGCTTCACCGAACGCCACGGCCTTCGCGGCGATGACGTGCATCAGCGGGCCGCCTTGCAGGCCGGGGAATACCGCCGAGTTGATGCGCTTGGCGATCGCTTCGTCATTGGTCAGGATCATGCCGCCGCGCGGGCCGCGCAGGGTCTTGTGCGTCGTGGTGGTGACGACATGCGCATGTTCCATCGGCGAGGGGTGCGCACCGCCGGCGACGAGGCCAGCGAAATGCGCCATATCGACCATCAGCAACGCGCCGACGTCATCGGCGATGGCGCGGAAACGCGCGAAATCGAGCGTACGCGGATAGGCCGAACCGCCCGCGATGATCAGCGACGGGCGATGTTCCTTAGCCAAAGCCTCGACCTGGTCGAAATCGACGAGATGGTCGTCAGGGCGCACGCCATATTGCACCGCGTTGAACCATTTGCCCGACATCGCGGGCGGGGCGCCGTGGGTCAGGTGACCGCCGGCGTCGAGGCTCATGCCGAGGATCGTCGCGCCGGGCTTCGTCAGCGCCAGCATGACGGCCCCGTTGGCCTGCGCGCCCGAATGCGGCTGGACGTTGGCATAGCCGCATTCGAACAGCTGCTTGGCGCGGTCGATCGCCAGCGTTTCGACCTCGTCCGACGGCGCGCAGCCCTGATAATAGCGGCGGCCCGGATAGCCCTCGGCATATTTGTTGGTGAAGACGCTGCCCTGCGCTTCGAGGACAGCTTTCGAGACGATATTCTCGCTGGCGATCAGCTCGATCTGATATTGTTCGCGTTCGAGTTCATGCTTCATCGCCGCCGCAACCGCCGGATCGACGGTGGCAACGCCATCGGTGAAATAACCGGCCGATTTGATGGGCTTGTCGAGTGTTTCTGTGGTCATCGGCTGGTCTCCAGTTGGGGAGGATTGGAAAGTTTGTCGACGCGCCGCGCGTGGCGGTCGCCGGCGAAATCGGTGGTGAGGAATGCGTCAAGGCACGCCTTCGCCATGTCGATACCCGTCAGGCGCGCGCCCATCGCAATGACATTCGCGTCATTATGCTCGCGCGCGAGCTTTGCCGACAGCGGTTCGGACACGAGCGCGCAGCGTGCAGCGGGGTTGCGGTTGACCGAGATGGAAATGCCGATGCCCGATCCGCAGAGGGCAACGCCGCGTGTCGCGCGCCCGTCGGCGATCGCGGCGCCCAGCCGATAGCCATAATCGGGATAATCGACGCTGTCGGGGCCGTCGGTACCCAGATCCTCGACCTCATGCCCTTTGTCGCGCAGCCAGTCGGCGAGCGTGGCCTTGAGTTCATAGGCGGCGTGATCGGAGGCGATGGCGATGCGCATGGTGCGGCTCCCGCGGGGCATAAGGGAATCGATGAGCGCGCTTTAGGCCAAGCCGCACGGATTGACCATAAGCGAGGTGGCAAATTTGTGACGGCGCCGATAAAGCCGCCCCATGTCCGATACGATCATTTCGATCCTGATGCTCACCGGCGTCGTGCTGACCGGCGGTGCGGCCTATGTGTTTCGCAAGGGCGATCGCCGCCGCGCGCTGCTGATGCTCGTCGCCGCGCTGGTGATGTTCGCCAATGTCGCGGTGTGGCTGGTGCCGGTGACATAAAATCCTCCCCGGAACGGGGAGGGGGACCGCTCGCGGAGCGAGTGGTGGAGGGGGCTATCGGCCTGGAGCGTCGCCAAATGCCTCGAACCCCCTCCGTCAGCGCTTCGCGCTGCCACCTCCCCACGAGTGGGGGGGACCAAAGGTCACCGAATCGGCGAATCGGGCGCGAGCCGCATATCCAGATAGTTATCGAGCGACTTCATCAGCTGATCGAGCTCATGCTCGAAGAAGTGATTGGCGCGCGGGATCTCGTCGTGATGGATCGTGATGCCCTTTTGCGTGCGCAGCTTGTCGACCAGCTTCTGCACCGCGCTCGGTGGCACGATCTCGTCCTGCCCGCCCGCGACGATGATGCCCGACGAGGGGCAGGGGGCAAGGAAGCTGAAATCGTACATGTTCGCTGGCGGCGCGACCGACAGAAAGCCGCGGATTTCGGGGCGGCGCATCAACAGCTGCATCCCGATCCATGCACCGAAGCTGAACCCCGCAATCCACGTCGTCTGCGCTTCGGGATGGATCGACTGCACCCAGTCGAGCGCCGAAGCGGCGTCGGAAAGCTCGCCGATGCCGTTGTCGAACGTGCCCTGGCTGCGGCCGACGCCGCGAAAGTTGAAGCGGAGCACCGCGAAACCGCGCGCGACGAAGCTTTTGTACATCGCTTGGGTGATGCGGTCGTTCATCGTGCCGCCACCCTGCGGGTGCGGGTGGAGGATGAGCGCGACGGGCGCGCGCGGGCGCGGCGGCGGCGAGAATCGGCCTTCGATGCGGCCCTCGGGGCCGGGGAAAATCACGTCGGGCATGGAAGCACCTCTTATCTTTTGCGGCTGACCGCCGAATCGCCGGACTGGCAGGGTGGCGGAGCGAAGACATGCGCCTATATAGAAAAAAGGTCGCAACTTGCAACTTTTGCGAATCGTTCTCAATAAAGATGCAACGTCATCATCTCCCGTTCGCATCGAGCGAAGTCGAGATGCCCCTCGCACTGGCGCCAAACCGAAGTGTGTCTCGACTTCGCTCGACACGAACGGAAACGAACGGCATTAGAGTTTTCCAATGATTTACCTCGACTATCAAGCCACGACACCGCTCGCTCCCGAGGCGCGCGCGGCGATGCTGCGCTGGCTCGAAGGGCCGGGGGACGGGGACGGCTTCGCCAACCCGTCGAGCACGCACAAGGCGGGCCGTGCCGCGGCCGCCGCGGTCGAGGTCGCGCGCGATCAGGTTGCGGCGCTGCTGCCAAAGGGCGGGCGTGTCTTTTTCACCTCGGGCGCGACCGAGGCGCTCAACTGGGCACTGCTGCGCGGCGCCGAGGTGAGGCCGGGCGGCGTCGCCGGGCTCAGCATCGAACATGCGGCCTCGCTGCAATGCCTCGAGCGACTGAACGCTGCGATCCTGCCCGTCGGTGGCAGGGGGCTGGCGCAGCCGCCCGATCCTGCCCTTGTCCCCGAAAACGGCATCGTCGCCGTGATGCTGGTGAATAATGAGGCCGGGACGATTCAGCCCGTCGCCGATTTCGCCGCCGCCGCCCATGCGAAAAACAGTCTGCTGCTCTGCGATGCGGTGCAGGGCTATGGCCGCGTTCCCATCCCCGATAGCGCGGACCTCATTGCACTGTCGGCGCACAAGATTCATGGACCCAAGGGCATCGGTGCGCTGTGGGTCAGGGACGGCATCGATCTGCCGCCGCTGATGTTCGGCGGCGCACAGGAACAGGGGATGCGGTCGGGCACTGTGTCGCCCGCATTATGCGCCGGTTTCGGCGCCGCGGCGGCGCTCGCCGTTGAGCGGTTCGACACCGACAAGGCGCATGTCGAACGGCTGTGGTCGCTGGCGATGGACATGCTCCCCGAATGGACGCTCAACGGCGATGCGGAGCGCCGCTATCACGGCAATCTCAATATCCGCCGCGAAGGCGTGAATGGCCTCCGCCTCATGTCCGACGCACGCGACGTCGCCTTTTCGCTCGGCAGCGCGTGCGGCAGCGGGTCGGGCAAGGTCAGCCATGTCCTGCGTGCGATGGGAATCGGCGAAGCGGATGCCCGCGCCTCGATCCGCCTCGGCTGGGGCCGCTATACCAGCGAGCAGGAGCTTCGCGACGGTTTGCACGCGATCAGGGCCGCGGCGCGGCTGCAGGGGGTCAATTGATGCGCGTCACCTTCATCCACGCCGACGGCAAGGGCCGCACCGAGGCCGAAGCGCAGCCCGGCGAAATATTGCTCGACGTCGCGCAGGCGCATCTGATGCCGCTCGAGGGCACGTGCGAAGGGCAGATGGCTTGCTCGACCTGCCATGTTATTGTTGCGAAAGAGGATTTCGACCGCCTTCCGCTCGCCAGCGAGGAGGAAGAGGATATGCTCGACCTCGCGGCAGGGGTGCGGCGGACGAGCCGCCTGTCGTGCCAGATCGTGCTGACCGAAGCCTTGGACGGGCTGACCGTGCATATCCCGGCGGAGAGCCGTAATATGCAGGGACCGCGCTGACGAAACTGTTCGTCCTCCCTTCTCGAAGCCGACATGAGGCCGGTCGATGGCGTCGATCTTGCATTTCCCTTCATCCCCCGCCATATGCGCCGCGGGAGTCGGGCGGACGCAGTCTTCGCCAACCCGGTCAGGTCCGGAAGGAAGCAGCCGCAACGAATTTGCTGCGGGTCGTTCCGGCTCCCACCCATTTCCCCCTTCGACAAGATCGCGGCGCGCCCCTAAGACGGGGCCATGAGCGATTCCGCCGACGACGAACCCCCGATGCTGGGCATGGACCTGCCCGAAGCCGCGCCGCAGGCATCATCCGGCCCGTACCGCGTTCTCGCGCGCAAATATCGCCCGCAAACCTTCGCCGAGCTGATCGGGCAGGATGCGATGGTGAAGACGCTGGGCAATGCGATCGCGCGCGACCGGCTGGCCCACGCCTTCCTGATGACGGGGGTCCGCGGGGTCGGCAAAACATCGACCGCGCGCCTGATCGCCAAGGCCTTGAATTGCATCGGCCCCGACGGGCAGGGCGGCCCGACGATCGATCCGTGCGGCGTATGCGAACCATGCCGCGCAATTACCGAAGGCCGCCATATCGACGTGATCGAGATGGACGCCGCATCGAACACCGGCGTCGACGATGTGCGCGAGATTATCGAGGCGGTGCGCTATGCCGCGGTCTCGGCGCGGTACAAAATCTACATCATCGACGAAGTGCATATGTTGTCGCGTAACGCCTTCAATGCGCTTCTGAAAACGCTCGAAGAGCCGCCGCCGCACGTCAAATTCCTGTTCGCGACCACCGAAGTGAACAAGGTGCCGGTGACGGTGCTGTCGCGCTGCCAGCGCTTCGACCTGCGCCGCATCACCCCCGACATGCTGTTCGCGCATTTCAGCGCGATTTTGCAGAAAGAGGGGGTCGAGGCCGAAGCGCCCGCGATCTGGTTGATCGCGAGCGCCGCCGAAGGGTCGGTGCGCGACGGCCTGTCGATCCTCGACCAGGCGATCGCGCACGCCGACCTGGATGGCGGCGGCAAGATCGGCGCCGATCAGGTGCGCGCGATGCTCGGCCTGTCCGACCGTTCTTCGATCGCGCAGCTGATGGCCGCAATCCTCGAAGAGAACAGCGGCGGCGCAATCGACCTTGCGCGCGCGCAATATGCGCTGGGGATTGAACCCGTCGCAATGGTGCGCGGGCTCATGGACCTCACCCACGCGATTACGCTCGCGAAGGTATCGCGGCACGACGATCCCGCGCTCGCCGAGGCCGATCGCGAACGCATCGGCGATTGGGCGAAAAAACTGGGTTTCGCGCCGCTCAATCGCCTCTGGCAGCTGTTGCTGAAGGGGCATGACGAGGTGCTCCGCGCGAACAATCCGCTCGAGCATCTCGAAATGCTGCTGCTGCGCGTGATCTATGCGGCTTCGCTGCCCGATCCCGGCGAGCTGGCCAAGCTGCTCGAGACGGGCGGGGTGCCGGCGATGCCGATCGCGGCGCCGGCGGCTGCGGCGACCGGGCAGGATAGTGCCGCGGCGGAGCCCGCGCCCACAGCCGAAGCTCCGGCGAGTGCGCTGACCATCGCACAAATTCATCAGCTTCTCGAAAGCACCGGAAACCATCAGCTTGCGCGGCAAGTGTATGATGATCTCAAAGTTTTGGAGCTCGAACCCGGACGGCTCGTCTACGCGCCCGTTCCCGCACTCGACGGCGATTTCGCGCGGCGGCTTGGCGAGGCGCTGTTCAGCCAGACCGGCAGCCGCTGGCAGGTGCGCGAAGGCGCGGGCGAGGGGCGACCGAGCCTGGGGCAGATGAAGGCGGCGAAACTCGCCGACAATGACGCACGCATTCGCGAACTGCCCGTCGTGAAGGCCGCTTTGGCGGCTTTTCCCGACGCGCGGCTTGTCGAAGGCGACAATAATCAGCATAGGTCCAATCCATGAAATCGATCGAAGAAATGATGAAGGCGGCGCAGGAAGCTGCCGCCACCGTGCAGGCGCAGATGCAGGAGGCGCAGGCGAAGCTCGACAGCGTCGAGGTCGAGGGCGTGTCGGGCGGCGGCCTTGTGAAGATCAAGGCGACGGCCAAGGGCCGGATCAAGGCGATCCACATCGACGACAGCCTGATCGTTCCCGCCGACAAGCAGATGCTCGAAGATCTGCTCGCCGCCGCGTTCAACGACGCGCGCGAAAAAGCGGATGCCGCGAGCAACGAAGAAATGGGCAAGATGACCAGCGGCCTGCCGCTGCCGCCAGGTTTCAAGCTGCCGTTTTGACCAAAATGGTCCTCCCTGTCGCGCAGCGATGGGGAGGGGGCCGCTCGCGAAGCGAGTGGTGGAGGGGCTGCGACGGTAGCGCCAAAGCCCCTCCGTCGGCCCTTCGCGCTGCCACCTCCCCATGGCTTCGCCACAGGGAGGATCGATGGCCGTTCAGCACTGCGTCATTGAACGCCGCGCAAGTTACGCCATATTAGCGTTGACCACCCTATAAGAAGGACGGCGCGCCCGGTCGCGGCGCGCGTTCAGGAGCCGTAATGACGCAATCTTATCCTCTTCTGCCGCTGCGTGACATCGTCGTTTTCCCGCACATGATCGTGCCGCTGTTCGTCGGGCGCGACCGCTCGGTCGCTGCGCTCGAAGCCGCGATGGAGGCGGGCAAGGAAATCTTCCTCGTCGCGCAGCTCGATCCCGGCGAAGACGATCCGCAGCGCGACGATCTGTACGATGTCGGGGTGATCGCGACGGTGCTTCAGCTGTTGAAGCTGCCCGACGGCACGGTCCGCGTGCTTGTCGAGGGCAAGGAGCGCGCCAAGCTTCTTGCGCTGACCGACGAAGACAAAGCGGTGATGGCTAGCGTCAAGGCGATTGCGGATACGATCGACGACAGCGTCGATACCGCGGCGCTGATGCGCTCGGTCGTCGACCAGTTCGAAAATTACGCCAAACTCAACAAGAAGATGCCCGCCGAAACCGCGGTGCAGCTGTCGCAGATCGACGACGCCTCGCGCCTCGCCGACTCGGTTGCGGGCAATCTCAACATCAAGGTCGCGGAAAAGCAGGCGCTGCTCGTCGAGGATGCGCCGTCGAAGCGGCTCGAGATGGTGTTCGCCTTCATGGAGGGCGAACTCGGCGTGCTGCAGGTCGAAAAGAAGATCCGCGGCCGCGTGAAGCGCCAGATGGAAAAGAGCCAGCGCGAATATTATCTCAACGAACAGCTGAAGGCGATCCAGCGCGAGCTGGGCAACGACAATGGCGAGGGCGGCGACGACCTGGCCGAACTCCAGCTCAAGATCGACAGCCTCAAAATGTCGAAGGAAGCCAAGGCCAAGGCGAATGCCGAGCTCAAAAAGCTGCGCGCGATGGCGCCGATGTCGGCCGAGGCGACGGTCGTGCGCAATTATCTCGACACGCTGATCGGCCTGCCGTGGGGCAAGAAATCGAAGCTCAAGAAGGATATTGCCAAGGCGCAGGCCGTCCTCGACGACGACCATTATGCGCTCGAAAAGGTCAAGGACCGGATCGTCGAATATCTGGCGGTGCAGGCGCGCACCAACAAGCTGAAGGGCCCGATCCTCTGCCTCGTCGGTCCTCCGGGCGTCGGCAAGACCTCGCTCGGCCGCAGCATCGCCAAGGCGACGGGCCGCGAGTTCGTGCGCCAGTCGCTCGGCGGCGTGCGCGACGAGGCCGAAATCCGTGGCCACCGCCGCACCTATATCGGCTCGCTGCCGGGCAAGATCGTGACGAACCTTAAAAAGGCCGGCGCGATGAACCCCTTGTTCCTGCTCGACGAAATCGACAAGCTGGGCCAGGATTTCCGCGGCGACCCGGCATCGGCACTGCTCGAAGTGCTCGATCCCGAACAGAATGCGAAGTTCCAGGATCATTATCTGGAAATCGACGTCGACCTTAGCGACATCATGTTCGTGACGACGGCGAACTCCTTGAACCTGCCGCAGCCTTTGCTCGACCGCATGGAGATCATCCGGCTCGAGGGCTATACCGAGGACGAGAAGGTCGAGATCGCCAAGCGCCACCTGATCGCCAAGCAGGTCGAAGCGCACGGCCTGAAGGAAGGCGAATTCGAACTGACCGAGGAGGGCCTCCGCGACCTCATCCGCTATTACACCCGCGAGGCGGGTGTCCGCACGCTGGAGCGCGAGATCGCGCGGCTCGCGCGCAAGGCGCTACGCAAGATCCTGGAAGGCAAGGCGGAAAGCGTTACCGTGACCCCCGACAATCTGGCCGAATTCGCGGGGGTGCAGAAGTTCCGGCACGGCGTTGGCGACCGCGAGGACCAGGTCGGCGCGGTTACCGGTCTTGCGTGGACCGAGGTCGGCGGCGAATTGCTGACGATCGAGGCGGTCACCGCGTCGGGCAAAGGCCAGGTCAGGACGACCGGCAAGCTCGGCGAAGTGATGACCGAGTCGGTGCAGGCCGCGCTGTCGTTCGTGAAGGCGCGCGCGCCGGCCTATGGCATCAAACCCAGCCTGTTCGCGCGCAAGGACATCCATATCCACCTGCCCGAAGGCGCGGTGCCCAAGGACGGCCCGTCGGCGGGCGTCGGCATGGTCACGGCGATGGTGTCGACGCTGACCGGCATTGCGGTGCGCAAGGATGTCGCAATGACCGGCGAGGTGACGCTGCGCGGCCGCGTGCTCGCCATCGGCGGCCTCAAGGAAAAGCTGCTCGCGGCGCTGCGCGGCGGGATCACCACGGTCTTCATTCCCGAAGAGAATGAAAAGGATCTGGTCGAAATCCCGGCGAACATCACCGACAAGCTGAAGATCATTCCGGTCAGTCATGTCGACCAGGTGCTCGCCGAGGCGCTGGTTTCGCCGGTCGAGCCGATCGAATGGACCGAAGCCGACGAACTTGCCGCCTCGCCGCCGATCGGCACCGCCGGCGATCCCGAAACGGCGATTCGTCACTGAGTCGTCGCCGGTGAACGACAATTCGCCCCAAGTTCGTCGCAAAATCGGCGTTTTGGGGCGATTTTCTCCCTTTTTTGCTTTGACAAGCCGGGGTCAAACATCGTTAGTGGCGCGCCATGGCTTCGGGCCATGAGAATCATTCAACCATAATGCAGGGGTTCCTTAGGCATGAACAAACAAGACCTGATCGCCGCCGTCGCCGATTCGAGCGGCCTGACCAAGGGTGATGCCAGCAAGGCCGTGGAAGCCGTCTTTGACGCGATCACGGGCGCGCTGAAGAAGGGCGGCGAAGTCCGTCTCGTCGGCTTCGGCACCTTCGCCGTCAGCAAGCGCAAGGCATCGACCGGACGCAACCCGCGCACCGGCGAAACGATGACCATCGCGGCGTCGAACCAGCCGAAGTTCAAGGCCGGCAAGGCCCTCAAGGATGCCGTCAACTAAGGTTGGCGATATCTCTTGCCGAATAACATCTCGGGCCGTGGCGCAAGCCGCGGCCCGTTTTGCATTAGAGTCTGTTGACCTGATTTTCGGGCAAATGGGCGTTGCAATCACCGCGCGAGCAGCTATGGACGTCCGGCTTTCGGACGGCGGATCTTGGTCCGCGCCGGGACGGGCGCGTAGCTCAGCGGTAGAGCACACCCTTCACACGGGTGGGGTCACAGGTTCAATCCCTGTCGCGCCCACCATGGCGCCATGCGCCATGGCAAAGCCGGGCCCGAAACCCGAACCGCGGCTGACGCGGCCATTCATCGGCTATTCAATGCTATCGCGGTAGAGACACAGCCATGATCCGCACGCTGACCTTTTCGCTTTGCTCTGCGCTGCTGCTTTCGGCGGCCGTGCCGGCCGTTGCGCGCGGCGATCGCGACCAGAATCATCTGCGCCAGGCCGCAGCCGAAGGGCAGGTGGTTCCATTGGGCAAGCTGATCGCCGACGTCCGCTCGCGTCCGCCCTATAGCGACATGAGCTATCTTGGCGGGCCGCAGTTCGACGCGGGGCGGATGATCTACAAGCTCAAATTCATGGACGGCAGCCAGGTCGTCGTCGTCTATGTCGATGCGCGCACCGGCCGAATCGTCGGCCGCAACCCCTGACATCGCAGCGAAGGCCGGGCGGACCCGCAACCATTTTTTGCGGTGGGCGTCCGGACTTGATACACAGTCGAAACATGCGGCCGGCATCGTCGGCGCGCAAAGGAAAGGCGCCTGAATGCGGATTTTGATTGTCGAAGACGAACCCACGCTGGGTCCGCAGCTCAAAGCGACGCTGGAGGGGGCGGGTTATGCCGTCGATCTCGCGACCGATGGCGAGGACGGGCATTTTCTCGGCTCGACCGAAACCTATGACGCCGCAATCCTCGACCTCGGGCTTCCCGAAATCGACGGGCTGACCGTGCTCGACCGCTGGCGGCGCGAGAAGCGCAATTTTCCGGTGCTCGTGCTGACGGCGCGCGACAGTTGGTCGGACAAGGTGGCGGGGCTGGACGCGGGCGCTGACGATTATCTCGCCAAACCGTTCCAGACCGAGGAATTGATCGCGCGCCTCCGCGCACTGATCCGCCGCGCGTCGGGCAATGCGTCAAGCGAACTCACGGCCGGCGATGTCCGCCTCGACACGCGCTCGGGCCGCGTGACGCTCGCGGGCGAGCCGGTGAAGCTGACCGCGCAGGAATATAAGCTCCTGTCCTACCTGCTCCATCACAAGGGCAAGGTCGTGTCGCGCACCGAACTCATCGAGCATATCTACGACCAGGATTTCGACCGCGATTCGAACACGATCGAAGTGTTCGTGACGCGCATCCGAAAGAAGCTGGGCGCCGACATCATCACCACCATCCGCGGTCTCGGTTACCAGCTCGACGATCCGCAGGGTTGACCATGCGCCGTCGCTGTTTCCCTGTCGTCATCCCGGCGAGGGCCGGGATCTCGCCGGTGCGCGGTGACGACAGGGCGAGATCCCGGCCTTCGCCGGGATGACGGATACAGAAAAGGTGGAGGGCTCGGCCGCCTCTTCGAATCCAGCGCCCCCCGGCCGCATCACCGGCTCGCTCGCGCGGCGTATGATCGCGATCGCGGCGCTGTGGATTTCGCTGCTGCTGATCGGCGGCGGCTTCGCACTCGACCGCGTACTGACCAGCGCGATCACGCGTAATTTCGACTCGAGCCTCGAATATGTGCTGATCGCGATGATCCGCTCGTCCGAAATTGGCCCCGATGGCGAGGTCCGGCTGATCGAGCCGCTGGGCGATCAGCGATTTCTGGAGCCCTATAGCGGACTTTATTGGCAGATCAGCGGCGGCGAGCAGGAGCCCTATCGCTCGCGCTCGCTGTGGGAGCGCACGCTGAAGGCGCCGACGCCGCATATCGACGACCAGATCCATACCTATGACAGCAATCAATTCCCCGATGAGGAACTGCGCATCCTTGAACGCAATGTGATCCTGCCGGGGAGCCAGACCAGCTGGCGCTACCAGATTGCGCAGTCGCGCGAGGCGCTTGATGTGCAGGTCGGTGCGGTGCGCAAGACGCTGATCCCCAGCCTCGCGCTGCTCGGCCTCGGCCTCATCATTATGGCCGCGCTTCAGACCTTTTACGGGCTCTGGCCGCTGCGCGACATCCGGCGCGCGATCGCCGCGATGCGCGGCGGGCAGAACCGCCGCGTCGATGCCCCGCTGCCGCTGGAGGTGCAGCCGATGGTCGACGAACTCAACGCATTGCTCGCGCATAATGAAAAGCAGGCCGAGGAGGCGCGGCTTCACGCGGGCAATCTCGCGCACGCGCTGAAGACACCGCTGACCGTGCTGGTCAACAGCGCGACCAGCTCGGATTCCGACCTCGCCAACACCGTCCGGCGCGAGGCGGCGACGATGCAGCGCCAGGTCGACCACCATCTCGCCCGCGCGCGCGCCGTCGGGCGGCGCGGTGCGGCGCAGGCGCGCGCAGTGGTATGGGACAGCGTCCAGAGCCTGTTGCGCGCGGTCGCCGCGCTTTATCCCGACGCGCGGCTCGACGCCGCGGGCGACCGGACGGTGGTTGCGAAGGTCGAGCGCCAGGATCTCGACGAACTCGTCGGCAACCTGCTGGAAAACGCCGCCAAATATGGCGGCGGCAGCGTTTTCGTCACCATCGGCCGTGATGGCGCCATGGCCGAAATCATCGTCGAGGATGACGGCCCCGGCATTTCGCCCGGTGATCGTACGCGCATCTTCGATCGCGGCGTGCGGCTCGACAGCGGCAAGCCCGGAACCGGCCTTGGTCTCGCGATCGTCCGCGACGTGGCCGAAATCTATGGCGGCAGCATCGCGCTCGAGGAGAGCGAGGATCTGGGCGGGTTGCTGGTCAGGTTGCGCTTGCCGGCGGGGTAGGGGGCGAGCGGCGGTTTTGGGGTGGGGAGCGGCCAGTCGTTTTCGGTCATCCCGGGCAGGGTTCGCGATCCGATGGGCGCAAGCGCCGCGGAATCCTTTCAAAGTTCAGGAAAGTTCAGCCTTGCGCGGCTGCCGATCTGCCGCTCCGGTCGGACATCCGGCACCGGGGTCCTGGGCACGCCCACAGGCCGGGCAGCGATCGCTTTTGTCCACATATTGAAAGAGCCGGGATGAAGGCTGGCATAGCCGGCGCATGTAGGACAGCGTTTTTTTTTGGGTGTCCGGCTTGGGGTGGGAAGCGGCTCTATAAGCCCGTCATGCTGAACTTGTTTCAGCATCCATGGCCTGACCTCTAATCCGGCGCTGCGCCGGAGGAAACGACTGGGCCATGGACCCTGAAACAAGTTCAGGGTGACGAAGATCGAGAGGTCCGCCTTCGGTCGTTAGCCGACACCGTCCGGCACCGTTGCAAAGAAGCCTGGTGGATGACGCGCCTGCCGCAATCATGCGTGTCAGCCTAGTGTTGCAAATGCATCGCATTAACATATAAACGATACTGCATCGCGATGATGAAGATTCGCCGTGGCTCGGGATTTCAGGGGCGCAAGCAATTCTGCTTGGACTTGACGCGGCGATTCCGCTTGGGGAGGCGGCAAATGACTGCGCGTGTTCGCGATTATCGATCGGCGCAATGACATATCAGGAAAGTCGAAGTGAATGAGTGACCGTATTGCCGCCGCCGCCAAGCTGGCCCCTTCCGCCTCGCTGACGGTCGAGGAGGTGCGTTCGGTGCGCCACTGGAACGACCATTTGTTCAGCTTCACGATCACGCGGCCGCCGAGTTTCCGGTTCCGGTCGGGTGAGTTCGTCATGATCGGACTGCCCGGCGAGGGGCGGCCGCTGCTCCGCGCCTATTCGATCGCGAGTCCCGCATATGCCGACGAGCTGGAATTTCTGTCGATCAAGGTGCCCGATGGGCCGCTGACCTCGCGGCTTCAGAAGATCCAGCCGGGCGATCCGGTCTACCTCGGCCGCAAACCGACGGGGACGCTGGTCGCCGACGCGCTGCTGCCAGGGCAACGCTTGTTCCTGCTGTCGACGGGCACGGGGCTTGCGCCTTTCCTGAGCCTGGTGCGCGATCCCGACATTTACGAGCGGTTCAGCCAGATCCAGCTCGTCCATTGTGTGCGGCAGGTCAGCGACCTGGCGTTTCGCGACGCGCTGGAAAGCCAGCTTGCGGGCGATCCGCTGGTGCAGGATCAGGCGCTGCTGCAATTCCATTACCTGCCGACGGTGACGCGCGAGCCGTTCCGCACCGCTGGGCGCATCGACGCGCTGATCGACGGCGGGCGGCTGTTTGGCCATCCGCTGACCGGCCCGGCGCATTTCGACCCGGCGACCGACCGCGTCATGATGTGCGGCAGCATGGCAATGATCCGCGACCTCGAGGCGCGGTTCGAGGCGCTGGGGTTCAAGGAAGGGTCGAACGCGGCGCCGGGCGACTTTGTGATCGAACGCGCGTTCGTCGGTTAGGACTCGAAGCAAAAAACCGTCGCCCCTGCGAAGGCAGGGGCCGCAGTCGGCTTGACGCAGCGCCGCAGGCTCAAACCGCCAGCGGCCCCCGCCTTCGCGGGGGCGATGAGTTGGTGGTGCGGATCGGCTAGGGCTTGTCGGCGTAAGCCTTCACCAGGTCGAACATATAGTCGCGCCCGACATAGACCGAGCGCACTTCCATGCGTTCGTTCAGGCCGTGCGCGCCGTTGCCGTCGGGGTCGCCCCACATGCCGGGGATGCCATAGGTCGGAATGCCGACCGCGCCGAGAAAGGTCGCGTCGGTATAGCCGTTGGCCATCGACGGAATCACCTTCAGCCCCGGCCAATATTTGTCGACGAGCGTCTGCATCGGCCCGATGATCTTGGGGTCGAGCGGCGGCGCCGGCGGAGCAGGGCGCTTGGGCGGCAATTGGGTGATGGTGACGCCGGGATCGCCGATGATGGTCGCGAGCTCGTCCTTGATCGCTTCGATGCTGTGGCCGGGAAAGATTCGGCAGTTGATGTTCGCTCCGGCGCGCTGCGGCAGCGCGTTGGTGGCATGGCCACCGTCGAGCAGGGTCGCGACGCAGGTTGTGCGCAGGTTGCTGTGCAGGAACGGATCCTTGTTGACGATCGCCTCGGCCGCCTTGTCGGCGGGGTTTTTGGCGAGCGCGACCATCGCCTTGCCCGTCTCGTCGCCGCGCACGGCGCCCGCCTCGGCAAAGAAGCGCCGCGTCGTGTCGGTCATTTCGACCGGAAATTGATGGCTCTGGATTTTCATCAGCGCGCCGGCGAGCTGGTATATAGCATTGTCGGGCACCGGAACCGAGCTATGGCCGCCGGGGTTGCGCGTTTCGAGGCGGAAGTTGGCGAAGGTCTTTTCGCCGACCTGCACCGACTGGCCGAGCACCTTGCCCTTGCCGTCGCTGTCGCCGCCGCCGCCTTCGTTCAGCGCGAATTCGGCGTCGATCAGGTCGCGCTTGTTCGCGGCGAGCCATTCGACGCCGTTGAACGCGCCGTTGGTTTCCTCGCCGCAGGTCAGCGCCATCTTTACGGAGCGTTTTGGCTTATAGCCTTCCTGTTGGAAGCGGATCAGCGTGTCGACCCATACCGCCGCCTGGGCCTTGTCGTCGGCGGTGCCGCGGCCATAGAAATAGCCGTTTTCCTCAACCATCGTGAAGGGGTCGCGCTCCCAATCCTCGCGCTTCGCCTCGACGACGTCGATATGCGCGACGAGCAGGATCGGCTTTGCGGTGCTGGACGTGCCGGGATAGACGGCGACGAGGCCGCCTTCCTTCGGCTTTTCGGGGGTAGCGAAAAGCGTGAGCTGGCTGTCCGCGAAGCCCGCCGCTTTCAGCCGCGCGGCCATGCGTTCGGCGGCCAGCGTGCAGTTGCCCGAAGACAGCGTCGTGTTGGTTTCGACCAGTTCCTTGTAGATTTCGCGGAAGGCGAGCTGGTCGGGGCGCGGCTGTGCTTCGGAAGCGATCGCGGGTGCGGCGAACAGCAAGGCGGATGTCAGCAGCGCGGACAGAGTTTTCATGCAAATTTCCCCCGTTTCGTGACGCCGAAGGGAGCAGAAACCGGCGGGGAGAGCAAGCCGCGATGCGCGCACTCTTGCGCTGCGCGCGGCTTTCGCGCAATCCGGCTTCGGGAGAGGAGCCGGCGTGACGAGGATCGACGACAATCCGCCGGGGCTGGTGGCGCGCGCGGTGCGCCGCCTGTTGCTGCTGCTGTATCGGATGCGCGGGTGGAAAGCGGTCGGAGCCGTGCCCGAGCCGCGGCGCTTCATCATCATTGCGGCGCCGCACACGAGCAACTGGGATTTCGTCAATTTCCTGGGCCTGACGGCGGACCTCAAGGTCCGGCCCTATTTCATGGCAAAGCTGTCGCTGTTCCGCTGGCCGATCGGCGGTTTTATCCGCCAGATGGGCGGGGTGCCGGTCGACCGGCGCGGCGGCGGCGATGTCGTCGCGCAGATGATCGCCGAGTTCGCGCGGCGCACGGAGTTCATGCTGACCGTCGCGCCCGAAGGGACGCGCGGCAAGACGGCGAAATGGCGCACCGGATTTTATCAGATCGCGATGGGCGCCAAGGTGCCGCTGGTCGTCGGGTTGATGGATTATGGCACCAAGACGGGCGGGCTGGGGCCGCTGATCTGGCCGACGGGCGATTTTCGTGCCGACATGCAAAAGGTGTTCGAGGTCTATAAAAGCTGTATCCCCAAAATTCCCGAACGCGCGGTGCGCTCGATCGACGATATAGTGGGGGCCGAAGAGGAACGGGACATGCGGACATGAACGACGCGCTTTGGCTGCTGGCGGTCAATTTTGCCGGGCTGCTGGCGGTGATCCTGCTGTTGTGGGCGTTCGCGGTGACGATCCGCGACGTGTCGTTCATCGATGCCTTCTGGGCGTTCGGCATGGTGTTGCTCGCTTGGGGAAGCGCGTGGCAGGCGGGGATCGATGGCGCTCATGCGAAACTGCTGCTTGGCCTGACGTCGCTCTGGGGGCTGCGACTGGCGATTCATCTCGCGCTGCGTTGGGTGCGCGAGGGTGAAGATCCACGCTACGCCCGGATTCTGGCGAAAACGATGGAGACGCGCGGCTGGGGCTGGGCGAAAGCCGCGTTGCTCACGGTCTTTCTGACGCAGGCGCCGCTGCTGTTCATTACGTGCCTGCCCGCACAGATCGGCATCTGGGCTAGTGCGGGGGAGAGCGTCGGCATCCTCGGCTGGGTCGGCGCCACCGCGGCGCTGGCGGGAATCGCGTTCGAAAGCATCGGGGACGCGCAGCTTCATGCCTTTCGCCAGAATCCGGCGAACAAGGGCCGGGTGCTCGACACGGGGTTATGGCGTTATACGCGTCATCCCAATTATTTCGGCGATGCGCTGACCTGGTGGGGCATCTGGATCGTCGTGCTCGACATCGGCTGGCAACCGGCCTTGGCGAGCCTGATCGGCCCGGTCTTTCTGACCTTCACCCTCACCAAATGGTCGGGCAAGGCGCTGCTCGAAAAGGGGCTGCACAAGACGCGGCCCGATTATGCCGCCTATGTCGAGCGCACATCGGGGTTCGTGCCGTGGCCGCCAAAGACGAAGGCCTAGGCGGCGCGGTCACCGCGGCCGACGCGGGGGCGCTGGGCGATGCGCCGCGCATCCGCGCGATCCTGACCGATGCGGCGCGCGCGGGGCGCAGCGTCAGCTATTCCGAACTGCTCGGCGATCTGGGGTTCCGCTTTACGCGGCCGAAGATGCGCGCCGTGTGCAAGACGCTGGCCGAGGTCGATCGGCTCTGCGCGATGGACGGCGAGCCCGACCTCGCCGTGCTGGTGGTGCGCGAGAGCGACCGGCTGCCGGGGCAGGGGTGGTGGGTCGGCGGCACGGCGCTGCTGCTCGGTTATGACGGACCGTGGGAGGGCGCGGCGGCGGCGCGCTTCATTCGCGAACAGCAGCAGGCGGTGTTCGATTATTGGGCGGCGCGCTGACGACGAAAAAAGGGGGCCGGCGAACCGGCCCCCAGTTTGTCATTCCGGTAACCGAAAGGATATTACCAGAAGAAGTCGTGGATCACGTCGACCACTTGGCCGCTATAGGTGTCGACGAGCAGCGCATCGTCATAATAGCGGACCCAGCGATAGCCCCCGTAAGCGGGCGGCAGGCGATAATAGCTGGGGTTGTTGATCCAGTAGCGCTGGCTGTAGAACAGCGAACCGAGCGTGAAGCCGATGCTGAACCGTGTGTAGTTGTAGCCGCGATAGGGGTTATAGTAACGCGGCATCCGGTAATAGCTGCGATACCGGTCGCGATAGCTGCGCCAGTCGTAGCGGCGGTCGCTGCGCCAGTCGCGGCTCCACCGATTATGGTTGCGGTCATAACGGTCGTGGCGCCCGTCGCGATAGCGGCGATCGACATAGCCATTGCGGTTGCGATCATAGCGGCGATCGACGCGGTTGTTGTTGTTGCGATCCCAACGACGATCGAGATCGCCGTTGCGGTTGCGGTCATAGCGGCGATCGACGCGATTATTGTTGTTGCGGTCCCACTGGCGATCGACCTGACCATCGCGGTTGCGATCCCACCGACGGTCGGTGCGGCCGTCGCGGTTGCGATCATATGCGCCGCCGCGCTGACGCTGCGCCTGCTGCTGTGCCTGACGTTGCTGCTGCCACTGCTGGCGCTGTGCCTGACGCTGCTGGTCGTTGCCGCGTTGCTGGCGCTCCGCGCGGCGCGGCTGATCGTTGCGGCGCTCAGCGCGCATTTCGCTTCGTTGCTGGCGCTGCGGGCGGGCTTCGTTACTGCGATTGCCGCCGCGGCGAACCTCGGGGCCGCGCGGGCCGCGGTCTCCGCGGTCGCCGCGCTGCGCGATCTGCACCCGCTCGCCCGTCGCCTGCGCGGCAACCGGGGTGATCGGGGTCAAGATCGTTGCGGCGATCAACAACCCTCCGAACATCCTTTTCATCTGACCATTCTCCACCTCTTGTCCCGATTGCTGGAGACGCCAGCCGGGATGATGAAGCGAGTCTTACCAATGGCAATATGATCCGGTCCTGACCGCACCGTTGCCTGCGGTTCAGCTTTCGGGACGCAGCGCCGGTACTGCGCGCGCGGCATCTTCGGGACGGATACCCGGCGGCGGGGCGGCGGCGATGCGTTCCTCGCCGCGCATCACGCGCGCGGCAAGGCGGATCGCGGAACGGATGCGCGGATAGGTGCCGCAGCGGCAGATATTGGTCATCGCCGCATCGACCTCGGCATCACTCGGGTCATTGTTCCGGCGCAGCAAGGCGGCGGCGGCCATGATCATCCCCGACTGGCAGAAGCCGCATTGCGGCACCTGTTCGGCGACCCAGGCCTGCTGCACCGGGTGGCTGCGGTCGCGCGCGAGTCCCTCGATGGTCGTGACGAAGCGGCCTTCGCATTCGGCGATGGTGACAAGGCAGCTGCGGATCGCCTCACCGTCGATATCGACGGTGCAGGCACCGCAATCGCCCGTACCGCAGCCATATTTGGTCCCGGTAAGGTTCGACGCATCGCGCAGCGCCCAAAGGAGGGGCGTTTCGGGGTCCATGCGATATTCGACCGGGCGATCGTTGACCGAGAATTTCGTCATGGCGCCTCTGTTAGCGCGCTTTGCCGATTAGTCACGCCAGCTCGTGTCGATCCGGTCGACCTTGCGCACCATCGCGTCGAATTCGGCTTTGCCCGACTGGCCGGGGATCGCGGCCATATAAAGATCGCGCTGGTGGACCTTGATCACCTCCTCGTCGACGAGGATCGGCTTGCCCATGCTCATCGTCGCGAGCTGGATCTCGCACGCGCGCTGGAGCGCCCAATATTTGATGAAGGCGTCGGAGAGGGACTTGCCCATGACGACGGGGCCGTGGTTGCGCAGCATCAGGATGCGCTTGTCGCCGAGGTTCTTGACGAGCCGCTCGCCCTCTTCCTCGCGCACCGTCACGCCCTCGAAATCATGATAGGCGAGCTGGCCCATGAAGTTGCAGGCATAAAAATTGGTCGGTTGCAGCCCGCCCTCCAGCCCGCAGACCGCCATCGTCGCGGTGGTGTGGGTGTGGATGATCGCATGGGCGTCGGGCAGGACGCGGTGGAACAGGCCGTGCTGGACAAAGCCCGCCTTGTTGACGTGCCAGGGATTATCCTCGTCGAGCTTGTTGCCGTCGATGTCGATCTTGATGAGGCTCGACGCCGTGACTTCGCTGAAGTGCATGCCATAGGGGTTGATGAGAAAGGCGCCGTCCTGGTCGGGCACTTTCACCGTGATGTGGTTGAAGATCATCTCGTCCCAGCCCATCATCGCAAAGATGCGATAGCAGGCGGCGAGTTCCTGCCGCGCGGTCCATTCGGCTTCGCTATATTTGCTGTTGCGCTTGAGCTGGGTCGCCATGTTCCTGTCCCTTGGATGATTGGTTTCGTCCTGCTACCTATGCCACAAGGCGCATGTCGGGCACAATCCCGCGCGCGGGCGAAGCGTGTTCGCGGCGGGGCCAGCGCGCTTCGCCGCCTTTGGGCTTGCATTTCGGGGCGAATCCCTTTAGTTGGCGGCCAACCGGAACGTCGCGCTTTCGCGGCGCTCTTTTTATTGCCCGAATATTGGCGGTTTGTGGCAGACCGGATGACCCGGTGGCCCGAACCGTTTTGACGAACAGGAGACGACACGGTTTATGCAGATCATCGTTCGCGACAATAATGTCGACCAGGCCCTTCGCGCGCTCAAGAAGAAGCTGCAGCGTGAGGGCGTGTATCGCGAAATGAAGCTGCGCCGTCATTACGAGAAGCCCAGCGAAAAGCGTGCGCGTGAGCACGCCGCCGCTGTCCGCCGCGCCCGCAAGATGGAGCGCAAGCGGATGGAGCGCGACGGGATCAAGTAAGACCCGTCCCCGTTCGGGATCCAGTTCGTGAAAAGGGCGCCGCGGCAACGCGGCGCCCTTTTTCGTTTTAGCGTACAAGCGATCGAGAGGAGAGGGCGGTTGCCCGCCTTCACCTCATTCGTCCCTCGGCGTCATTGCGAGCGAAGCGAAGCAATCCAGAGTAGCGTAAACCGCTCTGGATTGCTTCGCTTCGCTCGCAATGACGACAGCATGGACAATTAAGGGGATAAACGCCTATTTCTTCAAACCAATCTCGCGCAGGCGCTGTTGCAGATAGTCGTCGGCGGTGATCGGCGTCGGGTAGAGGTCGGGGTGATCGGCGTCGATGCAATTTTCCAGCGTTTCGATCAGATAGTCCGAACGGAAATGCAGGAAGAAGGGCATCGAATAGCGCGCGACGCCGGCGCGGCCCTCGTCGGGATTGCGGACGCGGTGCGTCGTCGAGGGAAGGCGGTTGTTGGTGAGCCGCTGGAGCATGTCGCCCACGTTTACCGCCATCGCGCCGGGCGGTGGCGAGACGGGAAGCCAGCTGCCGTCCTTGTCGAGAATCTCCAGCCCCGCTTCCTCGGCGCCAAGCAGCAGGGTGATCGTGTTGATGTCCTCATGCGCTTCGGCGCGAATGCCTTTCGCCGGCGCTTCGACCGGCGGATAGTGGAGCAGGCGCATCACGCTGTTGCCATCCTTGACCGTGTCGTCGAAGAAATCGGGGGCGAGGCCGAGATAGCGGGCGATGCCCGACAGAAGCTGAGCGCCGACGCGATCGAATTCGGCGAACAGCCGATCATAGACGGTGCGGAAACCCTCGACCTCCGCGGGCCAGACATTGTTCGGCTGCTGCGCGGCAAGCGGGTGGCCGATCGGCAGGTCGCGCCCGACGTGCCAGAATTCCTTGAGATCGACCTCTTTCGCGCCCTTGGCGATTTCGGTGCCGAAGGGCGTGTAGCCGCGCGCGCCGCCGCCGCCGGGGATATGATAGGCGCGCTTCGCATCGTCCGGCAGCGCGAAAAACGCCTTGGCCTTGGCCCAGGCATCGTCGATGAGAGCGGCATCGATGCCATGATCGGTAATCATCGCAAAGCCAAAGCGTTCGAACGACGTCCCGAAATCGCGCGCGAACCGCTCGGCGGGGAGCGACATGGAAATGACGGGAACGGTGGCGGGCATGTGGAGGAGGTCCATTCGATCAAGAGGGGCGCCCAGCGGCGCATCATGACTCGCGATTTAGGCGCTGAGGCGGCCGGGTTAAAGGGAAAAAGGCGGTTTCACCGCGCGGGCGGCTCGGCTAAGCCCGGCGCATGAGCAAACAATATTGGCTGATGAAATCCGAACCCGACGCTTATGCGTGGGAGCAGCTCGTGCACGACGGCACCGGCATCTGGGACGGCGTGCGCAATCACACGGCGAAGCTGAACCTGATGGCGATGAAGAAAGGCGACGAAGCCTTCTTCTATCACAGCAATATCGGCAAGGAATGCGTCGGAATCGTTGAGATCATCGAGGAGAGCTTTCCTGATCCGACCGCCGAAGAAGGATCGCCCTGGGTCGTGGTGCGCGTCGCGCCGGTGCGCGCGCTGAAGCATCCGGTGACGCTGGCGGCGATCAAGGCCGAGCCGAGGCTCGCCGATATGGACCTGATCCGCCAGTCGCGCCTGTCGGTCGGGCGGGTGTCGCCCGCTGAATGGAAGCTGATCCTGAAAATGTCGGAGACGGCAGCGGATTGAATATCCGCTGGCGGGTTTTGCCGCCTGATATGGTCGTCAGCGCAGCTTGATCTGCAGATGCTTCGCCACGGAAGGGTGGAGCGGGTGGACGAATTCGCAACCATAATTGTTGCCGTCGGCGCGGCGGACGACGGCTTCCAGCGGCTGAAGGCCCGGCAGATTCACCCAGATATGCTTGCCGATCTGTGGCCGGAAAAAGGTGACCATGCGAAAGCCGGTCGACGACAGGTCGAACAATTCGACGTCGAAGGGATTGAGCCCCGGCTCGCGATAACGCGCGCGGCCGCGGACGGGTGCGCGCTCGGCGCCGCGGGCGGCTTTGGGCCTGACGCTGATTTCGGCGGTATGATTCCCCAACACAGATTTGATCCCCGCATCCTTATCGATGCGATGATTTTACGGCTTCGTTGGTTACTGCAAAGTCAAAATATATGGTGAAGAGCGGTTATGCCGGGTGGTCGCCGACCGTCATAAACTGTCCCGGAAAGGGACGAATGAGGGCGAGCGCGGCGCGCCATTCGCCCGTCAGCCAGGTCGCGTGGCCGGCAGGGTCGAGGATCGCCGGCATACCTTGCGGCCGGTATGGCGCGACAAGCCGATTGGCATCGGTGGTGAGCATCGCGAAACAGGGCCAATCCTCGGTCCGGCGAAGGATACCCGCGAAGGCGAACACCGGTTGGGCGGGAACGGAAAACCAGCGCTGCTGCCGGGCGCCCTGCGGCCCCGACCAGAGCGCGAAGGCGGTTGCGGGGATGAGCACGCGCAGGTCGGCGTGGCGCAGCGTGCCGATCCAGAAAGGGCTCGTTAAATTGCGGACATGGGTGACCGGCCCGTCACCCTGCGGCGGCGGCGGGACGCCCCAGAGCGCAGGGCGCAGAGTGCGCCGCGATCCGCCGCGTCCATCGCTGACGATCAGCGGCGCGGGGCGGCCGGGCGCGACATAGTCGCCCACCCAGGGATCATTGCCTGCCTCGGCGCCGAAAGCCGCCGCAATCCGTGCGGCCGGGACGTCGAGTCGGTAGAGGCTGGTCATCGCCGGATCAGTCGGTCGGGCGCACCCGTCCGCGCCCCGCCTTGATGCTGCTGCGCGCCTTCTTGCTGTCGACGCGCCGTGCCTTTGCCGCCTTGCTCGGCCGGGTCTTGATACGGCGTTCGGGGCGGACGAGCGCGGCGTCGATCAGCTCGGACAGGCGTGCGCGGGCGTCGGCGCGGTTCGCTTCCTGCGTGCGGAAGCGGCGCGCGAGGATGACGAGTTCGCCCTCGCCCGTGAGCCGGCTGCCCGCGAGCGTTTTCAGTCGACGGAAGGCGTCGGGATCGAGCCCCAGCGCATAGACATCGACGCGCAGCTGACACGCCGTCGCGACCTTGTTGACATTCTGACCGCCCGGCCCCGAACCGGCGAGGAATTTTTCACTGATCGCATGTTCGGGCACGTCAGCCACGGGTCGGCGCAGCTCCCTCGGGCACCTGAAAACCCCGCGCGGCGAAGGCGTCGGGGAAGGGCGCCTCGGCAATTATGGACGGCTTGACGTCACGTTTTACCACCAGCCGTTCGGCGTGGAGCAGGGTGCGGTCCTTCGCGCCGCCACGGCCGTAGACAGGGTCGCCGACAAGCGGAAAGCCAAGCCCTTCGAGCGCGTGGACGCGAAGCTGATGCGTGCGGCCGGTTTCGGGACGGAAACGCAGCAACGCACGGCCGTCCGCGACAGCGAGTTTTTCCCAATGCGATACCGAGGGTTTGCCTGTCGGGTCGACGACCATGCGCCAGCCAGCCTCGGCGGTTGAGGTCTTGGCGAGCGGCAGGTCGATGGTGCCGCCGTCACCCGCGGGCACGCCGTCGACGATCGCGAGATATTGTTTTTCGACCTCGCGGCTTTCAAAGGCGTGGGTGAACCGGCCGTGCGCCTTGGGATTGCGCGCGAGCAGCAGGCAGCCCGACGTGTCACGGTCGAGCCGGTGGACAGGGAGCGGCCAGCGCTTGAAACCGAAGCGCAGCAGATCGAGATGGTTCTCGAGGCTGAGGCTGCCGTCGCGCGGGGCATCGACGGGAAGGCCGGCGGGCTTGTCGATGACAAGGGCCTCGCCGTCGAGGAAAAGGACACGGTCGGAAAGGAGCATGGCGCGCTATAGGGTGCGGTGCACGCGGGTGGAAGAGCAAAGGACATGGAAGCGCGCGTCCCCCTTGCAGGCCGTCATCCCGGCGAAGGCCGGGATCTCGCCGGTGCGTCAGGGGGATAGGGTGAGATCCCGGCCTTCGCCGGGATGACGGGGGCTACCGCTTCATGCACTGGCGCGGGTCGTCGCGCTTATATTCGGCGCAATTCCACAGCGCCTTTTCGAACCCCGCTTTGTCGTCGCGCAGGTACGAGAAGCTCATCGCCGCGCGCTGCATGTCGGACATCGCGTCGCTGTCGGGTTTAAGCATCGGATTGGTCCAGCCCATGAACTTGCAATAGGGCTGCTCGCCGCAGAGCCGCAGCGCGGTGGTGACGAAGCTTTCAGGTGCAGCGCGGCGGTCGAGCTGGATATAGATGGTGTCGCGCCCCGCTGCGTTGCCCGTGCCGACAACGACGCGCGCCTCGCCGACCGCGGCATTGGCGTCGGTTGCGGCCGCGTCCACCGGCAAGCCCAGCGCGATCGCGTGGAGGGGCGAAATGGCGGCGAGCTTGACGATGGGGCCATCGCCGCCCGACACCGCGCCGCGAAAGGCACCCAGTGTGCCCCAATAGCCCGGCCAGCGGAAGAAGAGGTGCGTATCGACAATTGCAATCTTTTCCAGGCTGTCGCTCCAATAGGGGCGCACCCAGTCGGTATGATAATGGGTCGCCAGGCCGACCGGCGGATAGGTGCCGCCCGCCAGCATCAGGTCGGCATTATTCCGCGCACGCTGCCACGCCGCGTCCGAATAGCGGCGCGCGAGTGCACCGTCGCAGGTGAAGGTAAACTGGCAGCCCGTCGTGCGCTCCGACCCCTGGAACACCACACCGCAGATCGATTTGGGGAAAGCGGGGTGCCGCGCGCGGTTGATGACGACCTGTCCGACCGCCTGCTGCCCCCGCGCATCGTCGCCCGCCTCATAGAGCATGGCCGCAGCAAGGCAGTCGCGCGCGCGGGCGCGGGCGTCGCCATTGCCGCCATAGACGAAGGGGCGCGGCGCGGTGAAGCCGCGGGTGACGAGCGCGATAGCGGTATTTTGCGCGCGCGCGTCGGCCTCGGTGACCGGCGCAAGGACCATCGGCGGCGCTTCGGGCACAACATCGGGGGGCGGCGCTACAGCGTGCGGACGTTTCGCGGGCGCGATGCGGTCGCCGCTTGAATAAAGGACGGCGCCGATCGCGAGCGCTGCAATCAGGACGAACAGCCAGCCCGTCCAGTCGCGCCGCAGCACTCCTGCCTGATCGCCGCTACCGGGCATGGCGCGGGATCAGATTTCCGGCAGGAAGTCGGGCACCGACAGATAGCGCTCGCCCGTGTCGTAATTGAATCCGAGGACGCGGCTGCCCGGAGGCAGTTCGGTAAGCTTTTGCGCGATCGCCGCGAGCGTCGCGCCCGACGAGATGCCGACGAGCATCCCTTCTTCGGTCGCGGCGCGGCGCGCCATGTCCTTCGCGGCGCCGGCGTCGACCTTGATGACGCCGTCGAGCAGGTCGGTGTGGAGATTGCGCGGGATGAAGCCGGCGCCGATGCCCTGGATCGGGTGCGGCGCGGGCTGGCCGCCCGAAATGACCGGCGAGGCTTCGGGTTCGACCGCAAAGACCTTGAGGTTCGGCCAATGCTCTTTCAGAAACTGCGCGCAGCCGGTGATATGGCCGCCGGTGCCGACGCCGGTGATCAGCACGTCGATCGGCGCATCCTTGAAATCGGCGAGGATTTCGGGGCCGGTGGTGCGGATATGGACGTCGATGTTCGCTTCATTTTCGAACTGCTGCGGCATCCACGCACCCGGCGTCGTTTCGACGAGCTCGATCGCGCGCTCGATAGCGCCCTTCATGCCCTTTTCGCGCGGGGTGAGATCGAAGGTCGCGCCATAGGCAAGCATCAGCCGGCGGCGTTCGAGCGACATCGATTCGGGCATGACGAGCACGAGCTTGTAGCCCTTGACCGCCGCGGCCATCGCCAGCCCGATGCCGGTGTTGCCCGACGTCGGCTCGACGATGGTGCCGCCGGTTTTCAGGCTGCCGTCGCGTTCGGCCGCCTCGATCATCGCGAGGCCGATGCGATCCTTGATCGACCCGCCGGGGTTGCTGCGTTCCGACTTCACCCAGACTTCGGCATCGGGGAACAGCTTTGCCACGCGGATGTGCGGGGTGTTGCCGATCGTGTCGAGGATGGAATTGGCTTTCATGTCGATCCTGCCTTGAATTGGGGTTCAAAGGTGCGCGCGCGGCGCAGTTCGGGGAAGATCCATGCCCATAGCGCCGTCACGCCGATCGCGCCAGCACCGCCGATCACCACCGCGCCAACCGGACCCAGCACCGCGGCCATCGCGCCCGCGCGCATTTCGCCGAGTTCGTTCGACGCCGAGATGGCGAGGCCCGACGCGGCGCTGACGCGGCCGCGCATGTGATCGGGGGTGTTGAGCTGGATCAAGGTGCCGCGCACGAAGACCGAGAACATGTCGGCGGCGCCCATGACGACGAGCAGGCCAAGCGAGAGCAGGAGGCTGGTCGAATAGCCGAAGGCGACGGTCGTCGCGCCGAACACCGCGACCGCCCACAGCATCTTGACCCCGACATTGCGCTCGATCGGGCGGATCGCGAGGCCGACCGCGACCGCGACCGAGCCAAAGGCGACCGCCGCGCGCATCAGCCCCGCACCCTCCGGCCCCGCGTCCAATATGTCGCGCGCGAAGACCGGGAACATCGCGGTCGCCCCGGCGAGGAGCACGGCGAACAGGTCGAGCGTGATCGTGCCCAAAAGGAAGCGTTCGACCCACACGAATTGCAGCCCATCGACCATTTCGCGCAGCGGGTGGCGGCGAACTTCGGCGGGCGGCGGTTGCACGGGCCGCACGCGGCTCAAGGTGAAGGCCGAGACGGCAAGCAGGATCGCGGCGAAGATATAGACCGAAGCGGGATGCGCAGCATAGATCAGGCCCCCCGCGGCGGGGCCGATCACCGACGCCGATTGCCAGGCGATGCTGCTCATCGCGATGGCGCGCGGCAGCACTGCGGGCGGGACGATGTTCGGCGCGATCGCGCTCATCGCCGGGCCGGAAAAGACGCGCGCGACGCCGTGGAGCGCGGCGAGGGCGAAGAGCAGCCACAGCGTCAATCCATCGGTCCAGGTGAACCAGCCGAGCGCCGCGGCGATGAGGAGGTCGATGAGGTTCGAGAAGATCGCGACGCGCCGCCGCTCGAAACGGTCGGCGGCCCAGCCCGCGACGGGGGTCAGCACGGCAAGCGGGACGAACTGGAACAGGCCGAGCAGCCCGAGCTGGAACGACGCCTCGCGGATCGACATGCCATAATCGCTGCGCGCGGTGTCATAGAGCTGGTAGCCGATGACGACCACCATCGCGATCGTCGCCATCACCGCAGTGAAGCGCGCGAGCCAGAAATAGCGAAAGTCGGGAAAGCTGAGCGGGGAGGGGGCTTTGGGCGTCGATCCCGGCATGACCGGTTCTACGCCTTCGGGGGGAGGGATCGTTGCCATCGCGCCCCACCTAAACGGCTTTTCGCGGCTGTCCAGAAGGATTGCCAAATAGGACGCGCGCCGAGACGCTGGCGAATCGGGGCGGGCGCGGCTAGCCTTTTCCACAGGGGGGCGAGCCGATGGTCGATGTCTTCATTTCCTATTCGCGCGACAACAAGGCGCGGGTGGCTGATATTGCTGCGGCGGTGACTGCGGCAGGATATGATGTGTGGTGGGACGCCGAGTTGCCGCCGCACCGTTCCTATGGCGATGTCATCACCGAAAAGATCGGCAGCGCGAAGGCGGCGATCGTCGTCTGGTCGCAGGCGTCGGCGCAGTCCGAATGGGTGCGCGCCGAGGCCGATGTCGCGCGCAACCAGAAGAAGCTGGTGCAGACGGCAATCGACGATGTGATGCCGCCGCTGCCATTCAACCAGATCCAGTTCGCCGACCTCAGCGACTGGACCGGCGATCCGGGGCACAGCGGTTGGCGCAAGGTGCTGATGAGCCTGGAGGAATTGTGCGGACGCGAAGCGGTGGCACCGCCGCCGCCCTTACAGCCAAGACCCGCCGCGGTCACGCCGCCGTTGAGTCCGCCGGTCGCGGATGCCGCGACGCCGGTGACGCCCAAAGCGTCCTTCCTGCCATGGGCCTCGCTGGGGCTGGCGGTGATCGCCGTTGCGCTGCTCGCGTGGAAGCTGACGCAGCCTGCCGCGGAGGCGCCCGACGCGGCACCTGCCGTGGCGGCGACCGCTGCGGACGCCGACAAGGCGGCGTCCCCGGCGTCGGCGGCCGACGCCGAGGCCGCATCGAACGCCCCCTCCGAGGCCTTCACGCTCGCCGCGGTGATCGACGATCCCGACGGTTTCACCAATATCCGGTCGGGGCGCGGGACGAAGCACGCGATCGTTGGCAAGGCGCTGGAGGGTGAAACCTTCCTGACCTATCGGCAATCCGGCCCATGGTGGCGCGTGCGCAAGGCCGACGGCACGACGGGGTTCATGTATCGCAAATATATCCGCCTGATCGAAGGCGGCGCGGCGCCAGCGGTGGTGCCGCCGGTCGGGGTCGGCGGCAGCGGCGTCGTCATTCCCGATTCGTCGGAGCGGCTGTTGTCGGCCGCCGAACTGGACGGCCTCAGCGCCAGCGAACTGCGGATCGCGCGCAACGAGATTTTCGCGCGCCACGGGTTCCGCTTCAGCGATCCCGCGCTGCGGGCGCATTTCGGCCGGTTCGACTGGTATCGGCCGACGAGCGTGACCGTCGAACTATCCGAAATCGAAAAGGCGAATGTCGCGCTCTTGAAATCCGCCGAAGCCGCCGCGCGGTGACCCCGGCCGCCGACCCGGTGGCGGCCGCCGAAGCCGAGGTCGCGCGCCGACTGGAACAGGGCGATGCGCTGACCGCCTTTGACCGCGCGGCGGCGGCGCACCGGGGCGGCATCGACAGCGCGCGGCTGCGCTACCTGATGGTGCGCGCGCTGGCGGCGTCGGGCGACAGCATGGGCGCGATGGCGCTGTACGACCGGCTGGACCTTGTCGCGTCGGGCGACGTCGATTGCGTCGCGCTCGCGGGGCGGATCTGGAAGGACGCCGCCTTCGACCATGCGGGTGCGCGCCGCGCCGAGCTGTTGGCGCGCGCCGCCGATGCCTATGAACGGGCCTTTGCGCTGTCGGGCGCAGCCTTTCCGGCGATCAATGCCGCGAGCCTGCACGCGCTGCTCGGCGAGCGTGCGCGCGCCGAGGCGCTGGCGGGGCCGATCGCGGCGAAAGGCGCGGGCGAGGATTATTGGGAGCAGGCGACGCTCGCCGAGGCGCTGCTGCTGACCGGCCGCGGCGCCGAGGCGCTGGAGGCCGCAAAGGCAGCGCGGGCTCTGGCCGAACGACGCATCGGCGACCGCGCCGCGACCTGTCGCCAGATCGCGCGGCTCGCCGCCGCCGGCGCAATCGACGGCGATGCGGCCGCGGCGGTGCTCGACGTCCTGCGCCCGCCGCCGGTCGGCGTCTATTGCGGGCGGATGTTCCGCGCGGGCGGGGAGGGCGAAGCCCATGCCCGCGCGGCAATCGTCGCTGCGCTCGACGCGCAGCCGCTATCGGCGCTGATCGGCCCGCTCGCGTGCGGCGCCGACATTCTCTTTGCCGAGGAAGCGATGGCGCGCGGGATCGACCTGTCGGTGGTGCTGCCCTTTGCCGAGGAAGATTTTATCGCCCAGTCGGTCGTGTCGGGCGGCGCGGACTGGCTGCCGCGCTACCATGCGTGCCGCGAGGCGGCGGCAATGGTCCACTTTGCGAGCGGGGCGCGCTATGTCAGCGACGATTGCCAGTTCGTGCTCGGCTCGCGCACGATGATGGGGCTGGCGCGGCTGCGCGCGCGCGATCTGGAAACCGAGGCGGTGCAGTTCGCTTTGATCGACGACGATGCGCGGTCGGCCGGGGCGATGGCGGGGACCGACGCCGATGTCGCGCTGTGGCAGGGTTGCGGCGGGCGGACCATCGGCGTCGCCGCCGAGGGGCTTGACCGTGCGCTCGACTTTCCGGCGGCGCCAGAGGTGCCCGAGGGAACGCGGCGCGGGCTTTACGCGATATTATTCGCCGATTTCGCGGGCTTCTCACGGCTGGGCGAGGCCGAACTGCCGGTCTTTGCGCGCGAGGTGATGGGCGGGATTGGGGGCATCCTCGATGGGTTCGGCGAAGCGGTGCTGTTTCGCAACACCTGGGGCGACGCGGTCTATGCGGTGATCGACGCACCGACGACCGCGGCGCGGATCGCGCTGGCGATGCAGGATGCGCTTGCCGAGCTGCCCGCCGGGTTAGGGCTGGATGGTGAGCGCGCGGGGATGCGCATCGGCATCCATTTCGGCCCGATTTATCGCGGCATCGACCCCGTCGTCGGGGGCGAGCTGTGGTATGGCACCGAGGTCACGCGGACGGCGCGGATCGAGCCGGTGACGCTGGTCGGGCAGGTTTATTGCACACAGCCGCTGGCGGCAATGCTGGCGCTGGACGACGCCCGCGATTTCGAGTGCGACTATGTCGGTAAGGTGCGGCTGGCCAAGGATTATGGCGAGTTGGCGCTTTATCGCCTGTCGCGGCGGTCAGACTGACGGCGCGCGGAGACGGGCGATGAAGAAGCCGTCGAGCCCGCCCGCGTCGACGAGCTGGCCGGGGAGGGTGCGCACGCAGCCGATTGCGTCGGGCGCGACGGTGTCGGGAAGCTCGTCGGGCCGCGCGGGATCGATCGCCCAGTCTTGATGCACGGCAAGAAAGGCGGCGATCTGATCTTCGCCCTCGGCGCGTTCGAGCGAGCAGGTTGCAAAGATGAGCGACCCGCCCGGTGCAACCCAATTTGCGGCGCGCGCGAGCAATTCGGCCTGTAACGCCGCCATCTCTTCGATCTGTCGCGGCTCGATGCGGTGGAGGACGTCGGGGTGGCGGCGGAAGATGCCTGTCGCTGAACAGGGAGCGTCGAGCAGAACGGCATCGGCCGCCGCATCGGGTTCCCAAGTGCGGATGTCGCCCTGAACGACGTCGGCGGCCAGCCCGGTGCGCGCGAGGTTGGCGCGCATTCGCTCGAGCCTTTTGGCGCTTGAATCGACCGCGGTGACCGCCCATCCGGCGGCGGCGAGCTGCATCGTCTTCCCTCCGGGTGCAGCGCAGAGGTCGAGCACATGGCGTCCGCCGCCCGCGCCGAGCAGGCGGGCGGGCAGGCTGGCGGCCAGATCCTGCACCCACCAGCCGCCCTCGGCAAAGCCCGGCATCGCCTCGACCGCCTGCCCGCGCGGCAGGCGGCGGTGGCGCGGGGCGAGCGTCAAAGCGTCGGGCCATTCGTCGGCGCCGGGTTCGGTCGCAAAGCTGAGGTCGATCGGCGGCGGCGCGCTCCAGCTTGCGGCGGCGGCATCGATCATCGCGGCACCCCATTGCGCGGTCCAGCGTTCGGCGGCGGCGGGCGGCAGCGTCGCCTGCGCAGGCAGCTCCCACTTTTCCTGCTGCGCGCGCGAGAGGATAGCATGGACGAGGCGGCGCGGGCCGCCGTCGACGAGCGGTAGCGCGGTCGACACGACGGCATGACCGGGACTTTTGAGCGCGAGCAATTGTGCGAGCGCTATCCGGAGCACCGCGCGCGACTTGACGTCGTCCGGTAGCGGCTGCGCGGTTGCGGCGTCGATCAGCGCGTCGATGTCGGTCATCCAGCGCAGCGCCTCCGACGCGATGGCAACGGCAAAGGCGCGGTCGGGCCCGGTCAGCCCTTGGGCTGCGGCGTGCATCGCGACGTCGAGCGGGTCACCGCGGCGCAGGATTGCGTCGAGCAGCCGCAACGCCGCGCGGCGCGGCGCCAGGCCGGGCGGATCGGCTGCGCCGCGCGGTCGCCGGTTTCGCAGCGGGCGACGATCAGCCACGGCGGGCACAGGCATGGTTGGCGTGGCGCATCGATGATCCTATATGTCGGGCATGACCGACAGCAGCGAGAAAGCGACCATCGGCGGAACGCCGCGCGCTGTAAAGCGCCCCGCGCATTTGAAGCCGCCCGCAGGCTGGACGAACAGCGCGGTGCCCGCGCCCGCGCCCATCCGCGAAGAGAAGGCCGAGGATCAGCCGGGCGGGCGCAATCCTGTGCGATATGGCGATTGGGAATTGAAAGGCGTTGCGGTCGATTTCTGACCGCTGCTCGATAAGAAAGCCGCCCCCGCACGATGCGGAGGCGGCCGTAGGATTCAGCCTCAGGCGGCTGGCGCGTCGGTGACCAGCGGCATCTTGCCACTCTTGACCTGTTCGGCGAAGACTTCGCGCATCAGCTGCAGCGAGAAGAGGTGCGCGAAGATCAGGCCGAGGATGCCGTTCTGCATCAGCTTGCGCAGCACGTCCCCGCGCAGTTCGCGCAGCTTGTTTTCGTCGACCATCTGGAAACCGCGATAGATATAAGGCTTGTCATTGCCTTCCTGCTGGATCGCGACTTCGCCGTCCATCAGCAGGTCGGCCTTTTTCAGCTCTTCCATGAACATGCCGGTACGCTGACCGGCTTCTTCGAAATTCTTGCAGAATTCGAGGATCGCCTTGACCTGATCCGACGGCTGGCCATCGACGAACAGCGCGTCGCCCTCGTCGAACTTGCCGATCGCGCCCGAGGTCGGGTCGAAGCAGAGCGACAATTCGTCCGAATTGGGCTGGAGCTTGGCGAGGAGGAAGGGATAGCGGCGGATATAAGCCGGGACATAGACGGGATTGATGAGTTTGCCCTGGTCATCGACGAAGGTGTTGATACCCTCGTTGAGGCCCATCAGTGCGAGCGGCACGGGGTTCTCGCCCGCCGAGAATATGATCGGGAAAAAGCGGCACGCCGACACAAATTCGTCCGAGGTCAGCGGCACGGCATGTTGGCCAACCAGAAATTCGGCATTGTCGAGCGGACGCGCGTGGAAATCGGCGTGGTCGACGCTCGAAAGCGGGGCGAGATCCTTGTAGAACAGCGGCAGGTTGGCAGGTGCGGGCGCAGTGGCCATGGTCGAACTCCGGTAAAATGTCCCATGGGCGGGGACGCAAAAAGATAAGGCGCCTTATTGACCCGGCGCGCGCGGCGCAAGGGGGCGATGACGCGAAACGGGGGAAGGTTCAGGCGATCAGCTTGCCCGGATTGAAGATGCCCGCGGGGTCGAGGCCATGCTTTATGCTGCGCAGGGCGGCAAGCCGCGCGGGGCTGTCGAGCTCGGCGAGGATGTCGCGCTTCATCTGGCCGATGCCATGCTCGGCGGAGATCGATCCGCCCAGCTCGATTACATGGGTATAGACAAGGCGGCTTAGCTCGGCGCCGTGCGCCGCGATCCATGCCGCACCGTCGATTCCTGCGGGCGGCTGGACATGATGATGGACGTTGCCGTCGCCCAAATGGCCGAAAGAGAGGGCGCGCGCGCCAGAGAAGGCGGCGGCGAGACGTGCGGGATTGTCGGCGATGAAGGCGGGCATAAGATTGACGGGAACGCTGATGTCGTGCTGCAGCGCCGGACCCTCGGCGCGTTCGGCTTCGGAGATCGAGTCGCGCAAGCGCCAGAAATCCTCGCTCTCGCGATCGTTTTTGGCGAGCGCGACATCGCGGACCAGCCCGGCATCGAGCGCGGCGGCAAGCTGTGTTTCGAGCGCTTCGCCGAGCGCCGCATCGTCGTCGCCCGCAAGTTCGGCGAGGACATACCAGGGATGCGCTTCGCGAAGCGGCGCGCGAGTCGCCGGGATATGCCGCAGAACCGCATCGAGGCAGGCGTGCGGGATCAGTTCGAACCCCTCGAGCGCGCGGCCTATCGTGGCGTCGAGACGGCGGAGTAGTGCCAGCGCGACGTCGGGCGATTCGACGCCGATCCACGCGGTCCGGCGAGCCGCCACGGCGGGGACGAGGTGGAGCGTGGCGGCGGTGACGACGCCGAGCGTCCCTTCGGCGCCGCAGACGAGGTGCCTGAGGTCGTAACCGCGATTGTCCTTCTTGAGCGGAGCTAGGCCGTCGAAGATGCTGCCGTCGGGGAGGACGGCTTCCACCCCGGCGACGAGCGCGCGCATCGTGCCGTGGCGCAGCACCTGTGTCCCGCCCGCGTTGGTCGAGACGAGGCCGCCGATCGTCGCCGATCCCTTGCCGCCGAGCGTCAGCGGAAAGCGCAGGTCGTGCGCGAGCACGGCGTCGTGGAAATTCTGAAGGATCACGCCCGCCTCGGCGACGGCGATCTGCGCCGCGCTATCGATATGGCGGACGCGGTTCATGCGGCGGAGGCTGAGCAGCAGCTGGTGGCCGCTGGCGTCGGGCGTCGCGCCGCCGACCATGCCGCTGTTGCCGCCCTGCGGGACGAGCGCGGCGCCGGCGTCGGCACAGAGGCGCACCGCGGCGGCGACCTCTTCGGTGCTGGCGGGCGACAGCATCGCCGCGGCGCGGCCGTGATATTTGCCGCGCCAGTCGGTGAGCCACGGTGCCATGGTATCGGTATCGGTGCTGAACCCCCTGGCGCCGAGCAGGTCGGTAAGGGCCCGGAGCAGCGAGGGCGAAGGGGGGCGTGTCATGCCGTTCGGTTCCGCTTTTTTGGTGTGCGCCGCCGGTTTCGTCGACGGTTGCAGTTCATTTGATGTTCAATCATGGACGCTAAAGCTGCGATCGACAAATAATGTCTTTACGTCCAGCGGGGATGGACGCGGGAGCGACAAGTGAGCAGCAAATCGGGTGACAAGACAGAAGCGGCGGTGACGCGGCAGTGCTGACGGCGGCTTTCCTGTGGATCATGGCTGCGCCCGCGGCCGATCTGGCGCCGGGAGTGGCGGCGTCCGATCCGCTGGCGCCTATCGCGGCGCCGGCGCCCGATGCGCCCTCCTCCTTCTGGCAGGTTGTGATCGAACAGCAGTTGATCATCCGCGTGCCCGCGCAGCGTTCGCAGCTCAACAATTTTGCGGCTCCTCAGGCTCCGCCGCCACCGCTGCGCATGACCGACCCGCCGGTCGTCTGGAAAGAGAAAAAAGCCCCCAAATGTGTGGCGATGCGCAACATCGTGGGGATGCAGGCGGTCCAGCGCGACAGCATCGACCTGATCACGCGGCAGAAGCAACGGCTGCGCGCGCAGCTCAACCGCGGATGCCGCGCGCTCGATTTCTATGCCGGCTTTTACATGCAGGGCAGCAAGGACGGGAAGCTTTGCGAAGACCGCGACGAAATCCATGCGCGCACCGGCGCGAAGTGCGAGATCGACAAATTCCGGCTGATGGTTCCGGTCCGCAGCGAGGACTGATCCTCTTTTTCGTCGCCATTCCTTGACTTTTCGTGCTTCTTTGCCCAATGGCCGCGACAGCGCTTGCCGATGTGGACGGCCGGGCGTACCCTCCTATTTCCGGACATGATACCAGATGAAATTTGCCGAAATCGGCCTTTCCGACGAACTTTTACGCGCCATCGACGAGTCGGGCTATGACGAAGCGACGCCGATTCAGGCGGGTGTCATCCCCTCGGTTCTGATGATGCGCGATATCATCGGCATCGCCCAGACGGGGACCGGCAAGACCGCTTCCTTTGTGCTGCCGATGATCGACATATTGGCGCACGGCCGTGCCCGCGCGTTGATGCCGCGCTCGCTGATCCTCGCGCCGACGCGCGAACTCGCGGCGCAGGTGGCTGAAAATTTTGAAAAATATGGCAAGTATCACAAGCTGTCGATGGCGCTGCTGATCGGCGGGGTCCAGATGGGCGATCAGGTCAAGGCGCTGGAAAAGGGCGTCGACGTGCTGATCGCGACGCCGGGCCGCCTGATGGACCTGTTCGAGCGCGGCAAGATATTGCTCACTGGCTGCAACCTGCTGGTGATCGACGAGGCCGACCGGATGCTCGACATGGGGTTCATCCCCGACATCGAACATATCTGCACCAAATTGCCCGCGAATCGCCAAACCTTGCTGTTTTCGGCGACGATGCCGGCGCCGATCAAGCGGCTGGCGGACAAATTCCTGTCGAACCCCAAGACGGTCGAAGTGGCGCGGCCCGCGAGCCGCAACGAGAATATCGAACAGTTCCTGGTCAAGACGTCGGAACGTGGCAAGCGCGATACGCTGCGCGCGCTGATCGAATCCGAAAAGGTTCACACCGCGATCGTCTTTTGCAACCGCAAGACGACGGTTCGTGAATTGGCGAAGGCGCTGCAACGATCGGGTTATAACGCCGGCGAGATTCAGGGCGACATGGACCAGTCGAGCCGCACCGCCGAACTCGAACGGTTCAAAAACGGCACGATCAACATCCTGGTTGCGTCCGACGTCGCCGCGCGCGGGCTCGACGTCAAGGGCGTCAGCCATGTCTTCAATTTCGACGCCCCCTGGCACCCCGACGATTATGTCCACCGCATCGGCCGCACGGGCCGCGCGGGGGCACAAGGGCGCGCCTTCACATTGGTGACGCCGTCGGATGACGAGGCGATCGACAATATCCAGAAGCTGACCGGCTATAAGATCCCGGTGCATGGTGGCGGCGCGGCGAACCCGGCCCCCGCCGCGGAAAGCGACGCCGAGCCGCGCGAACCGCGCCGCAGCGCACGCCGCGCGGAACCGAAAGCAACGCAGGAGCCGAGGCGCGCCGCCGAAAAGCCGCGCGAAGCTCCGAAGAAGGACGCCGGCCGCAAACCGGCACCGCGGGCCCGGAGCGACGATGACGATGGTGCCGATGACGGCTGGAACGGCCCAATGCCCGATTTCCTGTCGGTGGGTTTTGGTAGCTGAGCTGAAAGAGGCTCGGCAGAAGGCATGTAAAGCCACAAAAGCCCCGCATATTCGGATCGAAACTGTGTCCTTTGTGGCGTTAAAGCGACAAAGGATGCGCATGGGCGCGGCGAAATTGTCTCCTTTGTCGCTTTAACGCCGGTACATGGGAGCAGACGATTTCAAAGAGCGACCAGACGCTGGCACGGCGCGGCCGTGTAGGACAGCGGTATTTTCGGCTGCGCTGACGTCTGCATTGGGGTGGGGAGCTGCCCTTTAGCTCCGTCATGCTGAACTTGTTTCAGCATCCATGGTCTTACCTCTAATCTAGCGCTGCGCTGGAGGAAACGACCGGGCCATGGACCCTGAAACAAGTTCAGGGTGACGCGAATTGAGAGGTCCGCAATCGGTCGCCATCTGTCGCCACCCGCCATACTACAACCGAACCAGCATCTTTCCAATATTCTCCCCCGAAAACAGACCGAGGAAGGCATCGGGCGTCGCCTCGATCCCTTCATGCACCGTTTCGCGGATCGTCACCGCACCGCTGGCGAGCAGCCCGCTCATGTCGGCGTAGAATTCCTCCATGCAGTCGAAGAACTGGTCGGTGTAGATGAAGCCTTCCATGCGGATGCGCGCGGGGATGGTGCGGATGAGATATTTCATCTCCTGCGGTTTTGCGTCGTTGTAGACGTCGATCATGCCGCAGATCGCAAAGCGCGCAAAATCATTGGCGGTCGCAAAAGCCGCGTCGAGATGTTCGCCGCCGACATTGTCGAAATAGACATCGATGCCGCCCTTGCCGAGCCGTTCGAGCGCGGCGGCGAGTTGGGGCAGTACCGGCGCCGCCTTGTAATCGACCACCGCATCGGCACCGAGTTCGGTCACCCAGGCGCATTTTTCGGCGCCCCCGGCCGAGCCGATCACGGTCATCTCGCGCGCCTTGGCGATCTGGACCACCGCCGATCCGACCGCGCCCGCGGCTGCGGAGACGAAGACGGTATCGCCGGGTTTCGCCGCCGCGACGCGCAGCAGGCCGATCCACGCGGTGCCGCCGGTCAGGCCCATATTGTGCAGAAAGGTTTGCGGCGGCAGCCCCGCGTCGAGCAGCGCGGTCGGCAGCTTGTTCGGCATCATGTCGAGGCCGATCACGCCGCCCTCGCGCCAGCCGCCCATGTGAAGGATGATGTCGCCGGGGGCAAAGCCGTCCATATGGCTTTCGACGACTTCGCCGATCGCGCCGCCGGTCATCGGCTGGTCGAGCTGGAAACTCGCGGCATAGCTTTTCGCGTCGTTCATTCGCCCGCGCATATAGGGGTCGACCGAGAGCCAGAGGTTGCGGACGCGAAGCTGGTCCTTTTCGAGCGGGGTGTCGGGCAGGTCGCGAAGCGCGAAATTGTCGATCGTCGGCAGCCCCTGCGGACGACTGGTCAAATGCCAGGCTTTCATCGGAATCCCCCCATTCCTCAAAATTTCGCCGCGGCGACGGCCAAGGTCAGAAAAGCCGTTGCCACTGCCGGACAGTGCCGTTAAGACCCCGCCGGTCGCGGGGCCGTAGCTCAGATGGGAGAGCGCTGCAATCGCACTGCAGAGGTCAGGGGTTCGATTCCCCTCGGCTCCACCAGCGACCTTTCCCCTACATTGCTATGCGTCGGTCCCCCGACCTTAACCCACATAATCGCGAATCATGTTCTTTGCGATCACTAGCTGCTGGATCTGTGTCGTCCCTTCATAAATGCGGTAAATGCGGCAGTCGCGATAGAAGCGTTCGGCGAGATATTCCTTGAGATAGCCCGCGCCGCCGTGGATTTGTACCACGCGGTCGGCGACGCGCCCGCACATTTCGCTGGCGAACATCTTGGTCGCGGCGGCCTCGACGAGGATTTTTTCGCCGCGGTCGGCGCGCGCGCAGGCGTCGTTCAGCATACAGTCGGCGGCATAGATTTCGGCCTTGCTGTCGGCGAGCATCGCCTGGATCAGCTGGAAATTGGCGATGGGCTCGCCGAACGCCTTGCGCTCCATCGCATATTGAAGCCCCGCGTCGAGCATCCGCTTGGCATAGCCGACGCTGGCGGCGGCGACCGACAGGCGGCCGTTGTCGAGGCTCTGCATCGCGGCGCGAAAGCCAATGCCTTCCTCGCCGCCGAGCAGCGCGTCGCCATCGACATGCACATCCTCGAGGATCACGTCGGCGATCTGCGAACCTGTCTGGCCCATCTTGCCGTCGGGCTTGCCGATCGACACGCCCGGCGCGTCTCTGGGCACGAGGAAGGCGCTGACGTGGGCATTCTTGGGCAAGGCTTCGGCGTTGGTGCGCGCCATGACGAGGATGACGTCGGCAAAGGGCGCGTTGGTGATGTAGCGTTTGGTGCCGTTCAGGACATAGCCGTTGCCGTCACGCACCGCGCGCGTCTTCATCGCCGCGCTGTCCGATCCGCTGTCGGGTTCGGTAAGGCCGAAGGCGGCGATCGTTCCGGTCGCGAGCTTGGGCAGCCAATGGTCCTTTTGCTGCTGCGTCCCGAACCCGAGGATCGATTTGCACACCATGCCGATGTTGATCGATACGATCGAGCGATAGGCGGGCGCGGCATAGGCAAGTTCGCGGATGAAGCCGACATATTGGCTGATGTTCATGCCCGCACCGCCATATTCCTCGGGCATCGTCACCCCGAAGAGGCCCATGTCGCGCATCTCGGCAACGATGTCGTCGGGCACGCGGCCCAGCTCCTCAAGCCGGTCCTCGGCGGGGATCAGCCGTTCGCGCACATAGCGTTGCAGCTGTTCGATGAAGGCGTCGTAGATGTCGGCGTCCATGCCCGCATTGGTCATTTTCGGCTATCCTCCCGTTATTTCGGTTTCGAATAGCAATGCGACTGGGCCGATGCCAGCCCGAAAGGACAGGCTCAAGCCGCGCGCACGAAGCTGTCGAGCACGCGCTTGGACCCGGCTTGGTCGAATTCGACCTCCAGCTTGTTGCCGTCGATGTCGATGATCTCGCCATAGCCGAATTTTTCGTGGAAAATGCGGAGGCCGATCGCGAGGTCGGCGCGCGGCTTGGCGCCGACCGATGCGGCGGGACCGCGTTCGGAGGGCGCGGGCGCGCGGGTGACGGTGTTCGATGCCACCATCGCGCGCTGCCATGCGGGGCCGCGCGTCATGGTGCGCGACGGCTGGCGTTCGGCGACATGGGCGAAGGGATCGCCCTGCGCCGACCAGTTGGCGCGCCACAGGCTCTGCCCGCCGCCGAAGCTGTTTTCCATCTCGACATGGTCGGGCGGGATTTCGCCGATGAAGCGGCTGGGGATGCTGCTCATCCACTGGCCATAGATGCGGCGGTTCGCGGCGTGATAGATGCTCGCGCGCTGGCGGGCGCGGGTGATCGCGACATAGGCGAGGCGGCGTTCTTCTTCGAGGCTGGCGGTGCCGCCTTCGTCCATCGCGCGCTGCGACGGGAAAACGCCGTCCTCCCACCCGGCGAGGAAGACATGATCGAATTCGAGCCCCTTGGCGGCGTGGATCGTCATGATGGTGACCGTTTCGGTCTGGTCGTCATTGTCGCGGTCCATGACGAGGCTGACATGTTCGAGGAAGGCTTCGAGCGATTCATATTCCTCCATCGCGCGGACGAGTTCAGAAAGGTTTTCGAGCCGCCCCGCGGCTTCGGCGCTGCGATCGGCCTGAAGCATCGCGGTATAGCCCGATTCGTCGAGGATGAGCTGGGTCAGCTCGGGGTGCGACAGCTCGTTCGCCGTCGTCTGCCAGCCGCGCATCATCGCGATGAAGCTGGCAAGCTGGCGGCGTGCCTGCGGGGTCAGCTCGTCGGTTTCGGTGATCCGCGCTGCGGCGTGGAAAAGCGGCGCGCGCTCGGCGCGCGCGAACTGGTGGATGCGTTGCAGCGCCTTGTCGCCGAGCCCGCGCTTGGGGACGTTGACGATGCGTTCGAACGCGAGGTCGTCGGCGGGTGACTGGACAAGGCGGAGATAGGCGAGCGCGTCGCGGATTTCGGCGCGCTCATAGAAGCGGAAACCGCCGACGATGCGATAGGGCATGCCGATCGCAATAAAGCGGTCCTCGAACTCGCGCGTCTGGAATTGTGCGCGGACGAGGATCGCGGCGCGGTCGAGGCTGATCTTGCGATGCTGGAGCGTTTCCAACTCCTCGCCGATCCGCCGCGCTTCTTCGGGGCCGTCCCACACGCCGACGACACGCACCTTGTCGCCCGCGTCGAGTTCGGTCCAGAGCGTCTTGCCGAGCCGGTCGCTGTTTTGCGCGATCAGCGCCGACGCGGCGGCAAGGATCTGCGGCGTCGAGCGGTAATTTTGTTCGAGGCGGATGACCGTTGCGCCGGGAAAATCCTTTTCAAAACGCAGGATGTTCGCGACCTCGGCGCCGCGCCACGAATAGATCGACTGGTCGTCGTCGCCGACGCAGCAGATGTTTTTTCGGCTTTGCGCGAGCAGGCGGAGCCAGAGATACTGGCTGGCATTGGTGTCCTGATATTCGTCGACGAGCACATATTTGAAGCGTTGCTGATATTGTTCGAGGACGTCGCGATGCGTCTTCAATATCACCAGCATGTGCAGCAAGAGGTCGCCGAAGTCGCAGGCGTTGAGTGTCTTCAGCCGCGCCTGATAGAGCGCGTAGAAATGCTGGCCCTTGCCGTCGGCATAGGCTTCCTTGTCGGCGGCATCGAGGTCGGCGGGGGTCAGGCCGCGGTTTTTCCACTTGTCGATCAGGCCCGCGAGCTGGCGCGCGGGCCAGCGTTTCTCGTCGAGTCCCTCGGCCTGGATGAGCTGTTTGAGGACGCGGAGCTGGTCGTCGGTGTCGAGGATGGTGAAATTGCTCTGGAGCCCCACCAGCTCGGCGTGGCGGCGGAGCATCTTGGCCGCGATGCTGTGAAAGGTGCCGAGCCAGGGCATTCCTTCGACCGCGTCGCCGATCATCCGCCCGATCCGCTCGCGCATCTCGCGTGCCGCCCTGTTGGTGAAGGTGACCGCGAGGATTTCGGACGGCCAGGCGCGGCGCGTCGCGATGATATGGGCGAGGCGTGCGGTCAGCGCCGCGGTCTTGCCCGTGCCCGCACCCGCGAGCATCAGCACCGGCCCCTCAGTGGTGAGCACCGCCTGCCGCTGCGGCCCGTTCAATCCGCGCAGATAGGGCGGGTCCGAGGGGTCGGGGCGGGTCAGATCGGGCATCGAGGTGGGGGTATCGTTCACGCGCGAACGATTAGGGAACGCCGGGCGGGCTGTCCAGTGCGGGGAATGGGGTTGGTGAGGGAAGGGAGGCGGCCGGGCGCCGATGTATCAACCCACCTGATCCGTTCGCATCGAGCGAAGTCGAGATGCCCATCTGCAGCGCGCGCCACCCGGGTGTCTCGACTTCGCTCGACACGAACGGAAATAGAGGATGGCTTCAAATTCATCCCATTCGAGCCAACTCCATACTTTATCTCCTCCTTCCGGCCCTTTAGGGCATGCGTCATGCAACGGGCTTCAGCAATGCGGGCGGCCGGGGCCGCGATGGCGGTTCTGGCGCTCTCCGCCTGCGCAAGCGGCAATTACCGCCCGGTCGCAGACACGCCGGTGCGGATCGGCCCCGCCTATACGATCCGCGGCGCGACCTATGTCCCCGCCGCGGCGCCCGCCTATGACGCCGTCGGTTATGCGAGCTGGTACGGGAGCGAGTCGGGCAACCAGACCGCGAATGGCGAGAAATTCCGGCCCGGCTGGATCAGCGCGGCGCACACCACGCTGCCGCTGCCGACCTATGTCGAGGTGACGGCGCTCGACACCGGGCGGCGGATCATCGTGCGGGTCAACGATCGCGGCCCCTTTGCGCGCGGGCGGATCATCGACCTGTCGCGCGGCGCCGCCGAGGCGCTGGGGATGCGCGCGCAGGGCCATGCGCCGGTGCGCGTGCGCCGCGTCGAGCCGTCGGAAAAGGACCGCAAGCGGCTGCGCGAGGGCAAGGCCGCCGCGGCGCTGGCGCCGTTGCCCGCGGAGGAATTGCAGCGGCTGCGCGCGCGATTGCGCTAAACCGGGCGGAGCAGCGTGAGTTTCGCCTTGCCGACCTTGCGCTCGGCGTCGATTTCGAAGCCCGCGACCTCGACGGTTTCGCGTTCGCCCGTCTCGATCGAAACCCAGCTGTCGGGCGCGATCCAGCCGAGGCGGGCGAGTTTGTCGAGCGCGACGCTGCCCGCGCCGGTGGCATAGGGGGCGTCGAAAAGCAGCAGATCATAAGTGCGCCGCGCGGGGCCGAGCGCGAGCACCGACCCGGCGCGGACATCGGCACGCTGCGCTGCTCCCAGCGCGGCGAGATTTTTGCGGAGCGCATCGAGCGCATCGCGGTCCTGTTCGGCGAACAGGCATTGTTCGGCGCCCCGCGACAAGGCCTCGATCCCCAGCGCGCCCGATCCGGCGAACAGGTCGGCGACATAAAGCCCCTCGAAGCTTCCGAGGCGGCTTGCGAGCATCGAGAAAAGCGTTTCGCGCGTGCGGTCGGCGGTCGGGCGGGTGGCGTCGTTTTTGGGCGCGAGCAGCTTGCGGCCGCGCCATTCGCCGGCGATCACGCGCATCAGCCGAGGTGCCGCCGGAATTTGAACAATTCGTCGCGCGGCACGACCTCGACCGCGCCCATGTCGAGCCCGGCCAGCGTAAATTCGCCATAGCGGGTGCGGATCAGGCGGCTGACCTGAAGCCCCAGATGTTCGAGGACGCGGCGCACCTCGCGATTCTTGCCCTCGGTCAGCGTCATTTCGATCCACTGGTTGCGCCCGGTGCGGCGTTCGAGATTGGCGTCGATCTTGCCATAGCGGATGCCCTCGATCTCGATCCCCATCACCAGCTCCTCGAGCTGCGCCTGACTGATGTCGCCAAAGGCCCGCGCGCGATAGGTGCGCTCGACGCCGCTCGCGGGCAGTTCGAGCTGGCGCTTGAATTCGCCATCGTTGGTGAGCAGCAGCAGCCCTTCGGTATTATAGTCGAGGCGGCCGACGGGCATTAGCCGCGGCAGCCCCTTGGGCAGCACGTCATAGATCGTCTTGCGCCCCTTGGGATCGCGCGCGGCGGTCAGGCAGCCGGCGGGCTTGTGAAAGCGATAGAGGCGAGTCGAGACGGGCTTTGCGACCGGGTTGCCGTCGACCGTCAGCCCTTCGAGCGAGGACAGGAGCGGCGCGGGCTGCGCGATGACTTCGCCATTCAGCGCGACGCGGCCTTCCTCGATCATCCGCTCGACATCGCGGCGCGAGCCGACTCCGGCGCGCGCGAGCAGCTTGGCGATGCGTTGCGGGCCATCCTCATGTTCGGTTTCGGCGGGAAGTTTGCGCGGCGGCGCGTCGGCGCGCGCGGCGCGGCGGCCGCGCGGGGCCGCTGCGGCGGAGCGGTCGGCGCCAGGGCGCGGGGCGGAGCGGGGCGGGCGGCGGGTCGTCATCGGAACGGATGCGGCTTTCTTGTCGTTATTCGGGAAATACTGTGGCGTCGTGGCCACGCCCATAGCCGGAAAAGTGTCGCTTCGTCGATGGCAAGCAGAAGCGATATTGCAGGAAGGCGCGGAGCGAGTCATGGCGCATTGAAAGGGAGATGTCATGCTCTTCGGTCCGCGTCCTTCCTGCATCAAGCGGCTGCTGGTTATCGAGGATGACCCGCTGACGGCGTTCGACAACGAGCATACGCTGAAGCACGCCGGCTATGAGGTGATCGCAACGGTCGATTCGGGCGAGGCGGCGGTGCGCTATATCGCGGCGGAACAGATCGATGCGCTGGTGCTCGACCTCGGCCTCGCTGGCGATATGACCGGGCGCGAAGTCGCGCGGCTGGCGCGCGATCGCGGCATCGCCGTGCTGCTGGTCACCGGCCGATGCCCCGAGGATGCAAGCGACATCGCCATGGCCTGCCTCGACAAGCCGCACAGCCCCTCGGTGCTGGTGGCCGCGCTGAAGGCACTTGAAACGATGATCTGCAAGAACCAGGCCCCACGCAAGGTTGCGGGGTTGACGACCTGGTGGCGCCCCGCCGCGGCCTGAGCACGGCGGACCGGCGGGCGGGTCAATTACCCGCTTCCAATTTGGATAGGAGGCTTTAGGCCCTGTGCGATAAGCGCCGCGGGCGGGGAAAGGACATCATATGCAACTCGGGCTGGACACGGCGGTGCTGATCGGGGTGATCGCGCTGGTGATTGGCCTGGCGTTCGTGATCCCGAGCTTTTCGCCCTATCGCAAGCCGATGCCGATCGTTGCGTTTCTTCTTGGCATTTCAAGCGGCTTTCCCCTGACCTTGCTGCTCGGCACGATGACCTTCTGGCTGTCAAAGGTCGGGATCGAAAAATCGACCATCGGTTTCGCGATTGGACTGACCACACCCTACACTCTCAAGTTCCTGTGGGCGCCGCTCGTCGATCGTCTGCCGTTACCCTTTTTGACCAAAGCCTTCGGACAGCGGCGCGGCTGGCTGTTTTTCATTCAGGCGCTGCTTGTCATTGCGATCTGGAATCTCGGTACAAGCAACCCGACGAACGACAATTTGGCAGCTTTCGCCTTCTGGGCGATCGCCGTAGCCTTTTTGTCGGCGACGCAAGACATCGTGATCGACGCCTATCGCATCGAAATCTTGTCGGACGCCGAACTGCCGCATGGCACTGCAATGAATCAGTTTGGCTATCGCACCGGCAATCTGATCGCGGGGGTGGGGACCATTGCGCTCGCTTCACCCGAAGGCTTCAACCTTGGCTGGGCGACGGCTTATGGCTTCACCGGCCTCGCGGTCCTACCGGCACTTCTCGGCGCGCTCTATGCGGGGCCAGGGCGGTTCGATCCCACGCGCGACAAAGCGCTGGCGGGCGGTTTCGGTGCGTGGCTGACGGAAACGGTCATCAATCCATTCCGGGAATTTCTGGGCCGTAACGGTGCAGTCCTCATCTTGCTGTTCGTGCTCGTCTACAAGGTCGGCGATGCGATGGGGCAGGGGATGCTTAACCCGATGATCGTCGAGCTGGGGTTCACGGACACCGAGTTCGTTGCGATCAACAAGGGGGTGGGTTTCGTGGCGTTGATCGTCGGATCGGCCTGCGGAGCGCCTTTCATTGCCTGGTTGGGTATGGGCCGCGCGTTGCTCGTTTCCGGGCTGCTCATGATGTTCAGCAACCTTCTTTTTGCCGTCCTCGCCGCGGTCGGCCATTCGCCGCTGATGCTCGCCATCGCCGTGGGGACAGAAAATTTCACGAGCGGTATCGGGCTGACGGTCTTCGTCACCTATTTGTCCGGGCTTTCCAGCCTCGCCTATACCGCGACGCAGTTCGCGCTGCTTTCGTCATTCGCCGCCGTCGGGCGGACTTGGCTGGCTGCGCCGGGGGGCTACATCGCCGAGGGTCTGGGCTGGGTTGGTTTCTGGATCGTTACGGTGGTGATCGCTATCCCCGGGATGTTGTTGCTTTGGATGCTCTGGCGTAAGGGGTTCGTGGTCCAGACAGTCCGGCAGCCAAGCACCGAAGACGACGGGCATGAACTCGCTCATCCCGAAGAAGACAGACCAGCGCCCGCGCGAACCTAGTCAGGTATCTCGTCATTCGCGGCGAGTACTTCGCCCGCGAGATAGAGCGAGCCGCAGATAAGGACGTCGCCGGGCGCGCCTGCGAGCAGGCGCAGCGCGGCGGGCACATTGTCGCACGGGCGGGCATCGACGATACCGAGCTCGTCCTGAACCCACCAGCACAGATCCTTGGGGTCATGATGCTCATGGCCCGGTATCGGCACCGCGCTGAACGAGGCGATGCGGTCGGCGAAGGGGCGCAGGAAGCCCATCGCGTTCTTGTTTGCGAGCAGCCCGCAGACGATGTGGAGTGGTGCCATCGCGTCCAACGCCGCGGCAAGCGCCACGCCCGCGTCGGGATTGTGTCCGCCGTCGAGCCAGACCGTCGTGCCCGACGGGAGCAGGGCGGTGAGCGGACCCGCGCCGAGCCGCTGCATCCGCGCAGGCCAGGCGGCGCTCGTCATGGCGGCGGCGAGCGCGGCTTCGTCGATCGAGACGGCCTCCTGATGACGGAGCATCGCGACCGCGAGCGCGGCATTGTCGGCCTGATGCGCGCCCGCCATGGCGGGCAGCGGCAGGTCGAGCGTGCCGCGCGCGTCGCGATAGGTAAGGCGCCCGTCGGCGATGGCGGCGTCCCACGCGGTGCCGCGTTCGACGAGCGGCGCGCCGACTGCGGCGGCGCGCGCGGCGATCACCGCGCGCATCGACGCCGGATAAGCCTGTGTCACCAGCGGCGCGCCTGGCTTGGCGATCCCGGCCTTTTCAAAGGCGATGCGGTCGTGCGGCGGCGCGGGCACATCGGCCTCGGGCGCGAGCAGGAACGCCTCGTGGTCGATGCCGAGCGAGGCGATGCCGCAGATGGTCGGTGCGGCGATGATATTGGTCGCGTCGAGCCGTCCGCCGAGCCCGACCTCGACGATGCAGGCGTCGGCGGGCGTGCGCGTGAAGGCGAGGAAAGCGGCGGCGGTCGTGACCTCGAAGAAGCTCGCTTGCAGATCGTGCGCGACGTCGAGCACTTCGGCGAGCAGCGCCGCGAGGAGCGCGTCATCGATCAGCGCTCCGGCGAGGCGAATGCGTTCGTTGAAGCGGACGAGGTGCGGGCTGGAATAAACATGCGCGGTCAGGCCCTGCGCCTCGATCGCGGCGCGCAGGAAGGCGCAGGTCGATCCCTTGCCGTTGGTTCCCGCGACGTGGAACACCGGCGGCAGGCGGTGCTGCGGTTCGCCGAGGCGGCGGCATAGCTCGGCAATGCGTTCGAGGCCGAGGATGTCGCGGCCCGGCGATAGCGCGGCGAGGCGGTTGAGTTGGGCCTGGACGGCGGGATCGGTGCTGTGCGCGTGGTCGGGCATGGGAGTGATTCAGCCAATCCAAACACCGTTCGCCCTGAGCTTGTCGAAGGGCCGTTCTTCCTTCTCGAACCGTCGGAAGAAAGAACGGTGCTTCGACAGGCTCAGCACGAACGGCAATAAAGGGAGCGCCCTGGGACTAAGCCGCCTTCTCAGGCGCCAGATAGCCGATCAGCCTGCCCAGCGTCTCCGGCAACTCCTTGCGATGCACGACCATGTCGATCATCCCGTGGTCGAGCAGATATTCGGCGCGTTGGAAACCTTCGGGCAGCTTTTCGCGGATCGTATTCTCGATCACGCGCTGGCCCGCGAAGCCGATCAGCGCCTTGGGCTCGCTGATCTGCACGTCGCCGAGCATCGCATAGCTGGCGGTGACGCCGCCGGTGGTCGGGTCGGTCAGCAGCACGATATAGGGCAGCCCGGCGCGGCGCAGGCGCGCGAGCGCCACCGTGGCGCGCGGCATCTGCATCAGCGACAGCGTGCCTTCCTGCATCCGCGCGCCGCCCGCCGCAGTAATCGCGATATAGGGGACGCCGCGTTTGATCGCATTCTCGACGCCCGCGACGAAGGCTTCGCCGACCGCGACGCCCATCGATCCGCCCATGAAAGCGAAATCCTGGACGCCGATCACGACGCCCTGGCCCGAAATGCGACCAAAGGCGTTCTGATAGGCGTCGCGGTCGCCGGTCTGCGCGCGCGCCGCCTTGATGCGGTCGACATATTTTTTGGTGTCGCGGAATTTGAGCGGATCTTCGGGCGCCGCGGGCGCGGCGATCATCTCGTGCAGCCCGCCGTCGAACAGCTGCGCGAAGCGTTCCTTCGCGCCGATACGGTCGTGATGGTCGCAGCGCGGGCAGACGTTGAGATTGTCTTCCCATTCCTTGACGAACACCATTTGCTGACACTGACGGCATTTGTGCCACAGATTGTCGGCGGTATCGCGCTTGGCGGTGAAGGGCAGGGCATTGCGAACGCGGTCGAGCCAGCTCATGCGGCGATCTCCTTGGCGCTATGGATAGCATCGGCGAGGGTGCGGGTGAAAGCTTCGACGTGCGGCGCCGCGGCCTCGCCATACTCGGCAATGATGTCGATGAAGGCCGATCCGACGACGACGCCATCGGCGACGCGCGCGATCTGCGCGGCCTGATCGGGGGTGCGGACGCCGAAACCGACCGCGACGGGCAGGTCGGTGGCGGCCTTGAGCCGCGCGACGGCCTCGTCGATGCTCGCCTGCGCGGCCTGTTGCTGGCCGGTGACGCCGGCGACCGAGACATAATAGAGAAAACCGCCCGCGCCATCGAGCACTGCGGGCAGCCGCGCGGTGTCGGTCGTCGGAGTGGCGAGGCGGATGAGGTCGACCCCGGCGGCGCGCAGCGCGGGGCCGAGTTCGGGGTCTTCTTCGGCGGGAACATCGACGCAGATGACGCCATCGACGCCGGCTTTGGCGCATTCGGCGGCGAACCAGTCACCCCCGCGGATCGTCATCGGGTTGGCATAACCCATCAGGACGAGCGGCGTGTCGGGGTGGCGCTGGCGGAAGGCGGCGGCGACCGCGAAAATGTCGGCGGTGGTCGTGCCCTTGGCCAGACTGCGCAGATTCGCCTGCTGGATCGCCGGGCCATCGGCCATCGGATCGGTGAAGGGCATACCGAGTTCGATCACATCGGCGCCCCCGGCGACGAGCGCGTCGAGGTTCGCGGCGGTGTCGCCGTCGCCCGCGGTGATGAAGGCGACGAGCGCGGGGCGGGGTTTGGCGAAGGCGGTGGTGAAGCGAGTGCTCATTTCCCCTCTCCCCTTGGGGGAGAGGGTTGCGAAGACTTGCGAGCTTGCTCGCTAGTCGTAGCTGGGTGAGGGGTATGCGATCGCTGCGCGATCGCGCGAGCCAAAGGCTCGCTCACCCTCATCCAACTGCGCCTAGGCGGCTGCGCCGCCAAGGCTTCGTATCCTTCTCCCCTCAAGGGAGAAGGGTTTGCATGGGCGCTCACAGCTTCATCTCCAACGCCTCGGCGACCGTTGCGATGTCCTTGTCGCCGCGGCCCGAGCAGTTGACGATGATGATCTTGTCCTTGCCCAGCGTCGGCGCGATGCGTTCGGCGGCGGCGATGGCGTGCGCGCTTTCGAGAGCGGGGATGATGCCTTCGAGTTTGGTGAGCTTCTGGAAGCTCGCCAGCGCCTCGGCGTCGGTGACGGGTTCGTAGCGGACGCGCCCGATGTCGTGGAGCCAGCTATGCTCTGGCCCGATGCCCGGATAGTCGAGGCCCGCCGAGATGCTGTGCGCTTCGGTGATCTGGCCGTCAGCGTCTTGCAGCAGATAGGTCTTGTTACCGTGGAGGATGCCGGGCTTGCCGCCCGCGAGGCTGGCGGCGTGCTTGCCGCCCAGCCCTTCGCCCGCGGCTTCGACGCCGACGATCTCGACCTCTGCATCGTCGAGGAAGGGGTGGAACAGCCCGATGGCGTTCGATCCGCCGCCGACGGGGGCGATCAGCATGTCGGGGAGGCGGCCCTCGGCTTCCAATATCTGTGTCCGAGCTTCGTCGCCGATCACCGATTGGAAATCGCGGACGAGCTGCGGATAGGGGTGCGGCCCGGCGACGGTGCCGATGATGTAGAAGGTATCGTGGACGTTCGCGACCCAGTGGCGCAGCGCCTCGTTCATCGCGTCCTTCAGCGTCTTCGCACCGCTCTCGACCGCGACAACCTCGGCGCCGAGCAATTTCATGCGAAACACGTTCGGCTGTTGCCGCGCCACGTCGACCGCGCCCATGAAGATGGTGCAAGGCAGGCCGAACAGCGCGGCGACGGTCGCGGTCGCAACGCCGTGCTGACCGGCGCCGGTCTCGGCGATGATCTTGGTCTTGCCCATCCGCTTCGCGAGCAGGATCTGGCCGATGCAATTGTTAATCTTGTGCGCGCCGGTGTGGTTCAGATCCTCGCGCTTCAGATAGATTTTCGCGCCGCCGAGGTCATCGGTCAGCCGCTGCGCCAGCCACAGCGGGCTGGGGCGGCCGACATAGTTTTTGAGCAGGTAATCGAACTCGGCCTTGAACGCCGGATCGGCCTGTGCGGCGCGATAATGGCGTTCGAGGTCGAGGATTAGCGGCATCAGCGTTTCGGCGACATAGCGTCCGCCAAACTGGCCGAAATGGCCGCGATCGTCGGGGCCGGAGCGAAGGCTGTTGGGCAAGGTCGGGGCGTCGGTCATCGTCATATCCATCGGTTACGGGTGGGCATTCACTTGAAGATCAGGTCTCAAGCGATCAGCGCCATCGTTTCCCGATGCGCAGGACGAGGGGTCGCAGCGTCGTCATCTGCCGACCGCTTTAAGGAAAGCGGCGATCTTGTCCACATCCTTGACGCCCGGCGCGCTTTCGACGCCCGACGAGACATCGACGAGCGGCGCGCCGGTTTCGGCGATCGCCTGGGCGACGTTCGTGGGGGTCAGACCGCCGGCGATCCCCCAATCCATTGTATGCCGGTGATTTTTGAGCAGCGACCAGTCGAAGCGCGTGCCCGTGCCCCCGGGCAGCGCGGCAGCGGGTGCGTCGAACAGAACTCGGTCGGCGATGCCGCGATATTTCTGCATCCGGGTGAGCGTTTCGGCGTCCTTGAGCCCGATCGCCTTCCAGATTTCAGCGGGGGTCAGCCGTTTGACCACCGTCAGCCATTCGGGGGTCTCGCTGCCGTGAAACTGGACGATGTCGGGGCGCACCGCGCCGAGCGCGTCGCCCGTTAGCTGTTGTGAGGCGTTGACGAGCAGCAGCGCGACCTTGACGTGCGAACCCGCGCGTTTGCGGAGTTCGGCTGCGGTCTTGAGGTCGACGTGTCGCGGGCTCGGCTCATAATGGACAAGGCCGATGTGCGTCGCGCCGTGACGGATGGCGGCATCGACCGCCTCCGGTATTGAAAGACCGCAGATTTTGACGAGAGGGGGCACTTTATCGCCTAGCTTGAAGAGGCTTCGTTCTGGATCAGCCGGATCAGGCTGCCGTCCATGTCCACCAGATAGGCGATACGCAGCCCCGAGTCTTCCAGGGACGGCAAATGCAGGCGAGGAAACCCCCAACAGGCCACCGGGATATGCGCCGACTGCACCTGCGCAACGAAGTCGTCGAGATCGTCGAGCCGCAGGCAGCAGCTGAAGGAGCTTTGCGCCGGATCAAGATCCTTGAACGGGAAAAATTCCAAAGTCAGTCCGCCGCGCTTCAGGATCATCCATCCTTCGTCGCGCCAGCTGACGACAAATCCCAGCCCGGCATAAAATTCGGCGGTCGCGCCATAATCGCGCGCCGGAAGGTTCGGTGTGGCGTAATCGGTCATGGCGTTTAAAGCGTCGCTTCGATTTCACGTGCGGCGAGGTCGGGGTCGGACGACTGGCTGATCGGGCGGCCGACGACGAGGATCGAGGCGCCATCGCCCATGGCCTGCGCGGGCGTGACGATGCGTTTCTGGTCGCCGATCCGGCCGTTCGCGGGGCGGACGCCGGGGACGACGAAAAAGCCGCCGGGCCACGCCTTGCGCGCCGATTTCACTTCCTGCCCCGAACAGACAATGCCGTCGAGCCCCGATTTGCGCGCGAGTGCGGCAAGGCGGACGACCTGATCGTGCGGGGTGCCCGCGACGCCGATGTCGTCAAGGTCGGGCGCATCGAGGCTGGTGAGCACGGTGACGGCGATAACCTTGGTGTCCTTGCCCGCAACCGCCTTTGCCTCTTCGAGCATCGCGCGGCCGCCCGCGGCGTGGACGGTGAGGATCGCGGGTTCGAGCGGGCGGAGCGCCTGGATCGCCTTTGCCACCGTGTTCGGAATGTCGTGGAGTTTCAGGTCGAGGAAAATCGGCAAGCCGAGCTTTGCCATTTCATGCACGCCATGATGGCCGTTGGCGCAGAAAAATTCGAGCCCCAGCTTCAGTCCGCCGACATGATGCCGCACCTTCTGCGCCAGCGTCAGCGCGGCGTCGAGATGCGGGGTGTCGATCGCGAGATAGAGGGGGGAGGTCATGGCTTGTCCGGAGAGAAAAGATCGGTGGGGGCAGGGGGCACGTCATTGACCGGCGCAGTGGGGGCGGTTGCAGGCGCCGGTTCGACCGGGCGATGCGCGAGCGCGCGCAGATCGGCGGCCTGCCGCTCGCTGGCGTCGAGGCGGCGCTTCAGCGACCAGCGCGTCGTGCGCAGCGCGATCCACATCGGCACGCTGCCGATCAGGAAGGCGGCGAGGATGACGACGGGCAGCTTGGTCTCTGCCTCCCAGCCGGGCCAGATGGTGACGGTCACGACCTGCCAGTTGGCCATCGCAAAGATGACCAGCACCGCGGTCAGCACGACCCAGATGATCGTTCGCAGGATACCCACGTCGTCTTGCTCCCTCTGTCGGTCCGGCGCGGACAGTATGACAGTTTGCCCGGCGATTCCAGCCTGTCGCTAGGCCGCGCCGAACACCCGGTCGAAGATCGTGTCCACATGCTTCATATGATAGTCGAGGTCGAAAAGTTCCGTGAGCTGATCCACCGACAGGCGCGCGGTGACGTCGGCGTCGGATTTGAGCAGTTCGAGCAGCGAGAGCTGGCCGTCGCTTTCCCATACTTTCATCGCGTTACGCTGGACGAGTGCATAGCTGTCTTCGCGGCTCGCCCCCGCCTGCGTCAGCGCCAGCAGCACGCGCTGCGAATGGACCAGCCCGCCCATGCGGTCGAGATTCTTCTGCATCCGTTCGGGATAGACGAGCAATTTGTCGATGACGCCGGTGAGCCGCGCCAGCGCGAAGTCGAGCGTGATCGTCGCATCGGGGCCGATGAATCGTTCGACCGACGAATGGCTGATGTCGCGCTCGTGCCACAGCGCGACATTCTCCATCGCGGGCGTGACGGCGCTGCGCACCATGCGCGCGAGGCCGGTCAGATTTTCGGTGAGCACCGGGTTGCGTTTGTGCGGCATGGCCGACGAGCCCTTTTGGCCCGGCGAGAAATATTCCTCGGCCTCGAGCACTTCGGTGCGCTGGAGGTGGCGGACCTCGACCGACAGGCGCTCGATCGACGACGCGATGACGCCGAGCACGGCGAAGAACATCGCGTGGCGATCGCGCGGGATGACCTGCGTCGAGACCGGCTCGATCGACAGGCCGAGCTTGGCAGCGACATGCGCCTCGACGCGCGGGTCGATATTGGCGAAGGTGCCGACGGCGCCCGAGATGGCGCAGGTCGCGATTTCGGCGCGCGCCGCCTGAAGGCGTGCCTTGCAGCGCGAAAATTCGGCATAGGCTTCGGCCATTTTGAGCCCGAAGGTGACGGGTTCGGCGTGGATGCCGTGGCTGCGGCCGATCGTCGGGGTCAGCTTGTGCTCGAAAGCGCGGCGCTTGATCGCCGCGAGCAGCGCGTCGAGGTCCGCGAGCAATATGTCGGCGGCCTGCGCCAGCTGGACCGCGAGGCAGGTATCGAGGACGTCCGAGCTGGTCATGCCCTGGTGCATGAAGCGCGCTTCGTCGCCGACATTTTCGGCGACCCAGGTCAGGAAGGCGATGACGTCATGTTTCGTCACGGCCTCGATCGCGTCGATCGCGGCGACATCGATCGCGGGGCCCGTCGCCCACCAGTCCCACAGCGCCTTGGCGGCCGATTGGGGCACGGTGCCGAGTTCGGCGAGCGCATCGGTCGCGTGCGCTTCGATCTCGAACCAGATGGAAAAGCGATTCTCGGCCGACCAGATCGCCGTCATTTCCGGCCGTGCATAACGCGGAACCATTGAATTTCCTTCCTTTTCGGGCGCCTTGTCGCGAATTCCCGGCGAAACCGCGACGGGGCGCCCCCTAGCAGGGACGGGGCGTTTCGCCAAATGCCGCGGCGCCGCAACTTTGGCGAAATACGGTGGGTTGCTTTCATACCCCATCAGAAATGGCGACAGGTCGCACCTCGCTCAAGTCGCCGCCAAAGGAGAATGATCGTGCTGAAACATATGCTTTTGATCGGAGCCGTCGCTGTGAGTTTTCCGGCGCTCGCGCAGATGACGCCTCCCGCGTCCGACCCCACCAACCCGCCGACCACCACCGAACCAGCGACGCCCGCGCCGATGCCCGATAGCACGGCCCCGGCCCCCGATGCCTCGACGCCTCCCGCGGCGAGCGAGCCTGCGCCGTCGGGAACGGCGGCGACGCCTGCTCAGATCGCACAGATCGTCGATCAGGAATTCCCGACCTATGACGGGGATGGGAACGGCAACCTCAACGAGGCCGAATTTGGCGCCTGGATGAAGAAGCTTCGCGCCGCTACCGATCCGAGTGCCGACCCTGAATCGGCCGAAGTGAAAGCGTGGATCGGGCAGGCCTATGCTGTCGCCGACGCCGACAAGTCGGGCGGCGTCGACAAGGCCGAACTGACGGCTTTCCTGTCGCGCGGCAGCTGATTAACCCCGCAAGCGAGCAGCCGCCGGAGCGATCCGGCGGCTGTTTTGTTGCGCAGTGGATTCAGGCAGCGCGATCGACCGCCTGTTCGACCTTGACGATTGACAGCTTGCGTTCATGTCCGTCGCGGTCGGGCCAAAGGATCGACTGGCCCTCGCTCAGGCCGATCAGCCCCGCCCCGACCGGCGTGAGGATCGAAATGCGCCCCGCCGAAATATCGGCGTCGCCCGGATAGACGAGTTCGACGGTTCGCTCGGCGCCGGTTGCGGCATCGACGAAGGTTACGCGCGAGTGCATCGTCACGACCCCCGACGGAAAGCGCCCAGCGGTGCGGATCGTCGCGCGATTGATCTCGCGCAGCAACAGGTCGCACACCTGCGGCAAATCCTCTTCCTTGCTGAGCGCAAGCTGGGTCAGGCGGTCGGCTTCGCGGTCGATCATCTGGATGGGCGGGCTCTTGGCCGCGCGGGGCGTGGTCATGGCTTCGGCTTTCGTAACAGACGGAGAGGCGGCTGCAGGCTCGCACCGCCGGGACGAGTTGAATGGAAATGCGCCCCGGGCTCAGGGCGCGCCGCGCCGGAACCCGGGGCTATATGCCCGCGAGGAGCTGACCCGCGTGAGAGTGCATGCGAAGAGGACGCTGCCGAATCTTCATGTACGCGATGATGTCCCCCGGCATCGCGCGAGTCAAATGCTGCGCCGCTCAGAGCAGGCCGAGAGCGCGGAAACTGCGATAATCGGACCCCGCGATAATGATATGATCGTGCAGCACGACGCCCAGCCGTGCGCCGACGTCGGCGATCTCGCGCGTGATCGCAATATCCTGTCGGCTGGGCTCGGGGCTGCCGCTCGGGTGGTTATGGACGATGATGATCGCCGAAGCGCCGAGGTCGAGCGCGCGCTTGACGATCTCGCGGACATAGATCGCCGATTGATCGATCGATCCCTCGCTCGCCAGTTCGTCGCGGATCAGCATGTTGCGCGAATTGAGATACAGGACGCGCACGCGCTCGACGTCGATCGGCCCCATGTCGGCGCGCAGCCAGTCGAGCAGGGCATCCCAGCTGGACAGCAGCGGCTTGTCGCGAAACCCGCCTTTGAGCAGGCGCAGGCTGGCGGCCTGGACGATCTTGAGCGCCGCGATGCCGGTGTCACCCAGCCCGTCGACGCGGCGCAGCGATTCGGGATCGGCGCTGACAAGCTGCGCCAGCGAGCCGAATTCGCGCAGCAGCGCCTTCGCCAGCGGTTTGGTATCGCGGCGCGGAACCGCGAGCGCGAGCAGATACTCGACCAGCTCATAATCGGCGAGGCCGCCGGCATCGGCCAGCAGACGGCTGCGCAGCCGCGCACGATGCCCAAGGTGATCCGGTGTCTCGCTGTCCCCCATGCGGCCAGGAATAACCGCCTTGTTCGGCGCACTCAACGGCAATAGGACGGGATGATGGCGATGTGGACCAATTTGCTGGAGCGAAACGCGATTTCCGGCGTTGGTATCCTGCACAGGGTTGGGTCGAGGGACAATATTTCGCACGCCATGCCGTCATTCGACGCCTTTCCTGTTCGGCAAGCGCCCGTCTGTTCCGGGGATATGGCGTGACCGTGACCGACGACGCACCAAGGCGGCGATGGCATCCCCGGACACTGCTTTTCAAAAAGCGCTGGCTGACAGCGGTCGCCGTGGCGGCGCTGGCGACCGGGACGTGGCTGGCGCGCGAACCGATCGCGGACGAATTCATTCGCGGCGAGCTCGAAAGTCGCGGCGTGCCCGCGCAGTACCGAATCGATTCGATCGGGTTTCGCAGCGAAATATTGTCGAACATCGTCATCGGCGACCCGGCGCGCCCCGACCTGACTGCGCGGAAGGTCGAGGTGCTGCTGGGCTATGGTTTCACCGGCCCCTATGTATCGGGGATCCGCGCCGAAGGCGTGCGCCTCTATGGCCGCTTCGTCGATGGCCGCCTGTCGTTCGGCGCGCTCGACAAGTTTCGCGATCCCGAAAGCACCGATCCCTTTGCCTTGCCTGATCTGTCGGTGCTGCTCAGCGACGCGCGCGCGCGCGTCGAAACGCCGTGGGGCAACATCGGCGCCGCGCTGAACGGTTCGGGCAATCTGCGCGAGAATTTCGCCGGTAAGCTTGCCCTCGTCGCTCCGGCGCTGGCGGCGGCGGGATGCAGCGCGCGCGGGGTCAGCTTTTACGGCGATCTTCGCGTACGCGACGTGCGCCCGGCGCTCACCGGCCCGCTTCGTGGGCAGGCGCTCAGCTGCGACGATGGTGCGGTGCGGGCGGCGTTGCCCCAGGTCGCGCTCGATGTTTCGCTGTCGGAGGATCTGCGTCATTGGCGCGGCAGCGCCGATGCCAGCATCGCCTCGCTCGATGCGGGCCTGTTTAGCGCTGATCGGCTGGGTGTGCTCGCGCGCTTCGACGGCAGCGCGGTGCAGACCAAACTCGACGTCGATGCCGAAATGGCGCGGGTGCGGGGGCCGGATTTTGCGGCGGGAACGGTGCGGCTGGAGGCGGAGGGAAGCGTCGGGAGCGCCGCCCCGCGCTTTGATGGGACGGCCCATTTTGCGAACGCCAACGCCAGCGCGGCGGTACGCAGCGCGATCGTCGACAGCGCGCGCGGCCTTGACGCCACGCCGCTTGGTCCGCTTGCGGCGAAGGCGACTGCGGCGATCGGCCGCGCGTTGGCGAATGCGAGCGGCCGCGCCGATTTTCAGCTGGCGGGGGAGGGTCCGCTTGCGCGCATCGACCTCATTGCGCCGCGGCTGACGAGCGCGAGCGGTGCGCGTTTCACCGGCGACGCCGACAGCCGAATCGGCTATCTCTATGGCGCCGATCAGCCAGCCTTGCTCGTCGCGGGCGAATGGAGTCTGGGTGGCGGCGACCTACCTTCGGGAACGCTCAGCCTCGATCGGCGCGCCGACGGGACGGTGCGCGGCGAAGCGCGATTCGCGGCGTATGAAGCCGGTGACAGCCGGCTGGCGCTCGATCCCGTGCGTTTTTCGGGCGGTCCCGGCGGCGCATTGCGCTTCGCCACGACAGCGCTGCTGTCGGGGCCGCTGGCGGGCGGGCGGGTCGAGCGGTTGCGCGTGCCGCTCGCGGTAACGCTGGCGCCGACCGGCGCGCTCGCGCTCGACGGTGGGTGCCACCGCGTCGGCGCCGACCGGATCGAAGTCGGCGGCTTCCGGCTGGCAAGGAGCGCGATCGATCTGTGCAGCCGCGCCGGGGCGCCGCTGCTGAGCGCCGGGCCGGGCGGGCTGCGCGGTGCGATTCGTGTGCCTGGCATCGCGCTTGCCGGAACGAGCGGCGACTCTCCGCTTCGGATAGCAAGCGGGCCGGCCGCCATCGACCTGGCCACGCTGCGCTGGTCGCTTTCGGGCGCCGACGTCCGGCTGGGCGAGGGCGAGAGTGTCACGCGCTTCAGCGCCGAACGCATCCTGGGCCGTTCCGCGGGCGCGGGTATGGCGGGCGAATTCGTTGGCGCGGCGGGCAAGATCGGCGCGGCGCCGCTCGATATGAGCGAGATCGCGGGGCAATGGCGCTGGGCGAACGGCGCGCTGACATTGGAGGGCGGCTTGACGCTCACCGACAGCGCCACGCCCGATGCGCGCTTCTTTCCGCTCGTCAGCCGCGATGCGGTGCTGCGCTTCGCCAATGGTGCGATCGAGGCGACCGCGGGCTTCGCCGAGCGGACGACCGGGACGAAGATCCTCGATACCGTCATCCTTCACCGCTTCGCTGACGGCAGCGGCGCGGCCGAGCTGAAAGTGGACGAATTGCGCTTTGACGATGCGTTCCAGCCCGATCAGCTCACCTATCTGGCCAAGGGCGTCGTCGCCAATGTGCAGGGATCGGTCGTCGGCGACGGGCGGATCGAATGGGATGCGGCGGGTGTCACCAGTCGCGGCACCTTTGCAACCGTCGGCGCCGACCTTGCCGCCGCTTTTGGCCCGGTCACAGGGCTCACCGCGACGCTCAGCTTCGACGACCTGATCGGCCTGCGCTCGGCGCCGGGCCAGATTGCCCGGATCGACGAGGTCAATCCGGGGATTCCGGTGCGCGAAGGAGTGATCGAATATAGCCTGCTCGGCGACAATCGCGTGCGGATCGAGGGTGGGCGCTGGCCCTTTGCTGGCGGCGAATTGCTGCTTCACCCCACGACGCTGAACTTCGCCGCCGACCAGCCGCGGCGGATGACCTTCGACGTCGTGGGCGTCGATGCTGCGGTGTTCCTGCAAAGCTTCGGTTTCGAGAATATCAACGCGACGGGCAAGTTCGACGGCACGCTGCCGGTCGTGTTCGACGGGTTGGGCGGGCGAATCGAGGGCGGACGCATCGACGCGCGCGAAGGCGGCGGTACGCTCGCTTATGTCGGCGAACTCACGAACCGCAACCTCGGCACGATCGCCAATTTTGCCTTTGGCGCGCTGCGCAGCTTGAAATATGACGATCTGACGATTGTACTCAACGGGGATCTCGACGGCGAGATGGTGACCGATATCCGCTTTGGCGGCGTGGGGCAGGGGGAGGGCGCGACGCGCAATTTCCTGACCAATCAGGTTGCCAAACTGCCGCTCGTCTTCAACGTGAAGATTACCGCACCCTTCCGCCAGTTGCTCACTTCGGCAAAAGGGTTTTACGATCCGTCGTTGCTGATCGAACAGAATCTGCCGGCGCTGATGCGTGCGCAAGAAGAAGCCGAGGCCGCCGCGCGCGGCGCCGCCACCCCCGTTCAGCCCCCAGAAAGCGAGCCTGTGCAATGACGATGACCAAGACCGGAGCAAGGAGGCTGGCCATAAAGGCGCGCTGTCTGGTGGTGATGATCGCGATCCCGGCCCTCACAGGCTGCGTCCAGATCGACACGCCCGACAAGCCGATCGAGATCAACCTGAATATCAACATCCGTCAGGAAGTGGTGTACAGGCTCGATGGCGATGCCAAGAAGCTCATCGAGCAGAATAGCGAAATATTCTGATGACAGGGATGAACATGATGCGTTGGAATTCAGGAAAACTCACCGGACTGGCGCTGGCCGCCGTTGCAGCGACCGCCGCGGTGGCGGTGGCTGTGCCGTCGGCGATGGCCCAGCGCGACCCGGCTTACGCCGCGGCGCGCGCCGCGGGGCAGATCGGCGAGCAGCCCGACGGCTATCTGGGGTTTGCCACCGCGCCGACCCCCGCGATCCGCGCGCTGGTGCAGGACATCAATATCAAGCGCAAGGCCGCCTATACCGAACGCGCACAGGCGACGGGCAGCACGGTCGAGCAATTCGCCTTCACCAGCGGGTGCAACCTGATCGCGAGCACGAAGCCCGGGGAGAAATATCTGACGCCGGGCGGTGCATGGAAAACCCGCGACGCCAGCCCGCCCGAGCGCGATGCGCGCTGCCCGTAAGCCATATCACGCATAACGGGGCCCTGCGGGGCCCTCCAGATGCCGCCGCGCCCCTAAACGCGGCGGCATTTTTGCGCGCACAAGCAGAAGCATTGACTTAATCGGGCGGCGTTCCTAAACGGGCCGCGCCTTAGGGGTATCCCGAATTTTCGGGCCTTTTTTCGCAGGCGGAATCGGGGCTTTCCGGTTTCGTTTCAGGAGGATGGCGAGGGAATGACGGGCAAGGGCAGCGATCCGGAACTTGGCTCGGAGGATTCGCGCCTGGTCTCGCTCGAAGAGCGATTGGACCGGGCCGAAGCCGCAGAGGCAAAACGGACCGCAGTGAATGCCGGACCGGAATCCGATGCCAACTACCGGCTCGGCAACCGGGTGCTGGCGGAGCTGCTGGGCGGATTGATCGGCGGCGGCCTTTTCGGCTGGTTGATCGACCGCTTCGCGGGCACCGAACCCTGGGGGCTGTTGGGCATGTTGTTGATGGGGATCGTCGTGGCGTTCCGGAACATCATCCGCCTGACAACAACGCCCCGCAAATAGCGGGGCGCAAAGGATATTGTTCGCGGGACGGCCGGGTGCGCCGCCCCGCATTGCGCGTGGAGTGAAGAGTGGCGGCGGAATCCGGCAAGATCGACCCGATGCACCAGTTCGAGGTGACCCCGCTCGGCGGCGGTTTCAACCTTGGCGGGCAGGAAGTGCTGTTCACCAACAGCGCGCTGTGGATGGTGGTCGCGGCGTTCACGCTCGGCCTGTTCATGTGGGGCGGGATGCGCCGCCAGCTCGTCCCCGGCCGCTGGCAGGCAGCGGTCGAAGGCTTCACCGGCTTCATTTCGAGCATGATGATGGCGAATATCGGCACTGAAGGCCGTAAATATACGCCCTATGTCTTTTCGCTCTTCATGTTCATCCTCTTCTGCAACCTGCTCGGCATGTTGCCGCTGGGCGTGCTGGGGCTGCACCCCTTCACCGTGACCAGCCATCTCGCGATCACTGGCGTGTTGGCGCTGATCAGCTTCGCGATTGTCCTTGTCGTCGGTTTCTGGCGCCATGGCCTTCATTTCTTCTCGCTCTTCGTGCCGCAGGGCACGCCGCTGCCGATGGTTCCGATCATCGCGCCGATCGAGTTCGTATCGTTCATGGTCCGCCCGTTCAGCCTTGGCCTGCGTCTGTTCGTCGCGATGACCGCGGGCCACGTGCTGCTGAAGGTGCTGTCGGGCTTTGTGATCAACGGCTTCAATGCCGAAATCCTGTGGCTCGGCTCGATCGTCTCGGTGCTCAGCTTCACGCTGATGATCGGCATCAGCGCGCTCGAACTGCTCGTTGCCGGCATCCAGGCCTATGTTTTCGCCCTGTTGACCTCACTCTATATCAACGACGCGGTCAACCTTCACTAATCCCGTTTATAACAAACGCTTATACCAAGGAGTTACGATAATGGACGCAGAAGCAGCAAAGCTGATCGGTGCTGGTCTCGCCGCAATCGGTGCCGGCATGGCCGCCATCGGCGTGGGTAATGTGTTCGGCAGCTTCCTCGAAAGCGCGCTGCGCAACCCGGCTGCCGCCGACGGCCAGCAGGGCCGCCTGTTCATCGGCTTCGCCGCCGCCGAACTTCTCGGCCTGCTGGCGTTCGTCGTTGCGATGATCCTGCTCTTCGTCGTCTGAATTCGGCGATCGGGTGACGCCGGTCCTTCGGGACCGGCTTCGCCATTTGCAGGTTTTCACGTTTTCAAGGTTCGCCTTTCATGCCCCAGATAGCCCAGCTCACCGCTGACAATTGGTATCTTGCCTCGCAGCTTTTCTGGCTGCTGGTCGTGTTCGCCGGCATTTATGTCGTGATCGGCCGCGGCATGCTGCCCAAGATCGAAGCGACGGTGGACGCGCGCGACCGGAAGGTCGCCGACGATCTGGCGGCAGCCAAGGCGGCGCATGCCGCCGCCGACACGCTGGAAGAAAGCTATCGCCAGCAGGGCGAGGCGAGCCGGGCGGCCGCGCAGAAAGCGGTGGCCGAGGCCAAGGACAAGGCGGCCAAGGACGCCGAAAAGCGGCTGGCGAAGGTCGACGCCGAACTCGCCGGCAAGCTGTCGGCGGCTGAAGCCGATATCGCAACGGCCCGTTCGTCGGCGATGGCGGAAATCGAATCGGTCGCAGCCGAAGCGGCGGGCGATCTCGTCGCCAAGCTGTCGGGTGTGAAGGTCGCTGCGGCGGATGCCAAGGCGGCAGTTAAGGCGGTGCTTCATGGCTGATTTCACCCTGATCCTTGCCGAAGGCGTTGTCGAACCGACGGCCTTCGGTCTCAACGCGACCGTATGGGTCTCGATCGCGATGCTCGTGTTTCTGGGTATTCTCGTCTGGAAGGGCGTGCCCGGCGCCATCGCCGCAATGCTCGACAAGCGGATCGCAGAGATTTCGAAGCAGCTGAACGAAGCCGAGCAGCTTCGCCTTGATGCCGAATCGCTGAAGGCCGAATATGAGGCAAAGCTTGCCGATGCCGCGCGGGAAGCTGAAGAGATGCGCGCGCGCGCCGGGGCCGAGGCCGAAGCGCTGGTTGCCAAGGCCAAGGCCGACGCAACCGCGCTGATCGCGCGCCGCAAGCAGATGGCCGAGGAGCGCATCGCCGCCGCCGAAGCGACTGCGCTGGTCGAGGTCCGCACCGCGGCCGCGAAGGCGGCGACCCAAGCGGCGGCAATGTTGATCGCCGACAAGCATGACGCCGCCGCCGACAAGGCGCTGGTCGACCAGGCGATCGCGGGCGTCGCCAAGAGCTGATCGCTCCGGCATGGCTGAAACAAAACGCCCGCGGATATTTCCGCGGGCGTTTTGCTTTGCCCACGACCGACCGCGTCAGACCGTTCGCAACTCGACTTCGGTCGACACCGTCAGTTTGTCACGAACCCCTGAGCGGTAAGCCAGCTCGCGAGATACGCGATATATTCGGGCGCGTCGGCTTGCTCGGTTCCATCATTTTTCGGATCGAGCGAAACGGTTTCGTCGACCGAGACCTGCATCGCATGATCGGCGCCAGCCACGACATAGACTGTCATCCGCGGCATTTTTGACGCGATGCCCTTCAAGCGATCGACCGACTCGACAACCGGTACGACGGCGTCATGAGTACCATAGAGAATGAGAGTCGGCTGGGCGACCGAGCTCAAGTTGGTCAATGGATCATTCTCTATCTCTCTGCGCCATCCCGATACTTCGCGATCTCGGACGGTTTCGCCCATATAGGTGTATTTGAACCAGGCTGTCGTCTTGGCACGATCTATCAGCCGTTGCGCGACCTCCTTGCTTCCCGTGCCGCGCATGTAATTGTCCACCGCCTTTCGGGTCGCGACCATCTGATCGATCTCGGCCTGCGAGTGACCGTTTGCGCGTAGGTGGTTTGTCGACGAAAAAAGCATCTGGACGTCGGCGGTGACGACGGGCGCGGAAACCGAAACAACCAAAGCAATGTCATTGCTGCGCGATGCCGCTAACGGAGAAATCCAGCCGCCCTGACTGAGACCCCAGGTGCCGATCCGTGTCGGGTCGATACGCGGGTCGGCCTTCAAGCTGTTGACCGCCGCGATCGCGTCATCGGCAAGGAGCGTGAAATTGCCACCTGCGGTCGCATCGCCCGACTGGCCCGAACCGCGCCGATCATAGACAAACACCGCGATGCCAAGTGCTGGCATCATCCGCTTGAGATGATCATAGAGCGATGCATCGCGTAGCGGCGAGGAGGCGCCGTGCGTCACGACGATCACGGCTACGGGCTTGTTACGCCGTGGAAGATAGAGAGTCCCGGAAAGCCTGGCCTCTCCGCTGGCGAACTGCCGGTTTTCCTTGATGATCTGGGTCGTGGCGGGAGCAGCCCACGGGACATCGGATGACGCGGATGCCATCACCGGCTGGACCGACACTGCTATCGTTGCAAGGAGTAGGAAGCGGGCTAGGCGCAACATTCATCTGCCTTTCATCATTGGGGGATTGGGCAGCGTCGCCGTCGCGGAGAGAGGTGTCAATTCCCTTCCTCATCGCGCGCAGACCGCATGGGTGAGGCGATCAAAATCTAATCATGATCCGCCGCGCCAGCGCGGGTGAGATGCTGTTCACCAGTTGCAGCATCTTCACCATGCCGACATTGACTTCGCTTTTACCCGTGCGGATGCCGTGGACGATTTCGGCGGCACAGGCGTGTGCACTCATCTTCTTGCCCCCGCGCGCGGCGGTCATGTTGGTTTCGACGACGGGCGGCAGGGCCTCTATGACGCGGACATTGCTGTCTTTCAGCGAGTGGCGGATCGCCTGCGTATAGCTGCGCAGCCCCGCCTTGGTTGCGCAATAGATCGACCCGCCCGCGCGCGGCGCGATGGCGAGGCCGGAGGTGATATTGACGATCACCGCTTCATCCCGCGCCCGGAGTATCGGGAGCAAGCGCGTGCAGAGCGCGATCGGCGCATCGAGATTGGTGCGGATGCAGAGCGCCGCGTTTTCGAGCGTTTCGGGCCGGTCAAGGTCATAGTCGCTGCCGATCCCGGCATTGTTGACGAGCAGCGCCAGCGGTTTCTCGGCGACGCCGGTAACCACCGCGTCGATCCCCGCGAGCGTCGACAGGTCGCCTGCGATCGTTCCGAAACCGAGCGCCGCCATCGCCTGCAATTTTTCCACGGACCGCCCCGTGACGATCACATCGGCGCCTGTGGCCTGTAATTGCAGCGCGATTTCGCGGCCGATGCCGTCGCTACCACCGGTGACCAGCGCAAGTTTTCCACGTAAATCCATGCGACCCCTCCCATAGCTTTTACCGCGGACACTATGGCGGCTCGCATCGCCTTCGCCTACATGCAAAATCATGGTTCGCCCCAACACTCCCGACCGATTCAACGAAGAGAAGGCCACCTATGTCGTCCGCGGCGGCGGCGAGGAGGGCGACAAGCCCGACCTCGAACGCGGGGCCGAGGCGATCCGCAGCGTGGTGCGCAAGCTGCCGACCCGTCCGGGCGTTTACCGGATGCTCGATGCGCGCGGCGACGTGCTCTATGTGGGAAAGGCGCGCGCGCTCAGGAACCGCGTCACCAACTATACGCAGGTCGCGCGGCTGCCGCAGCGATTGCAGCGCATGGTGTCGCAGACGCGCGCGATGGAGATCGTCACGACGAACAGCGAGGCCGAAGCGCTGCTGCTCGAGGCGCAACTCATCAAGCGGTATCGCCCGCCCTACAATGTGCTGCTGCGCGACGACAAAAGCTTTCCCTTCATCCTGCTGCGCACCGACCATGATTTCCCGCGCGTGCAGAAGCATCGCGGCGCGCGGCGCGCCAAGGGGCGCTATTATGGCCCGTTCGCGAGCGCGGGATCGGTCGCGCGCACGCTCAACGCGCTGCAAAAGACGTTCCTGCTGCGAAGCTGCACCGACAGTTTCTTCGCCAACCGCTCGCGTCCGTGCCTGCTCTACCAGATCCGCCGCTGCTCGGCGCCGTGCGTCGATCGTATCGCAAAGGACGATTATGCCGAGCTGGTGAGCGACGCGCAGGACTTTCTGGAAGGCCGCTCGACCGCCGTGCAGAAGCGCTTGGGCGAAGCGATGACCAAGGCCGCCGATGCCATGGATTTCGAGCAGGCGGCGGTGCTGCGCGACCGGCTGAAGGCGCTGACCTTCATTCAGGGCAGCCAGTCGGTCCACGCCGACGGGCTGGGCGACGCCGATGTCTTTGCGCTCGCGGCGAAGGGCGGACAGCTGTGCATCGCGGGCTTCTTCATCCGCGGCGGGCAGAATTGGGGGCATCGCAGCTTTTTTCCCGCGCATGTCGCGGGCGTGCCCGAGGCGGAGGTGATGGCGAGCTTCCTGATGCAATTTTACGAAGGCGTGCCACCGCCGAAGCTCATTCTCGTCGATCGCGAACCCGAAGAAAGCGCGCTGCTCGCCGAGGCACTCGGCGAGACGGCGGGGCGTCGGGTCGAGATCAGCGTGCCGCAGCGCGGCAACCGCAAGCGCCTGCTCGACCAGGCGGTGCGCAACGCGGGCGAGGAGCTCGACCGACGGCTCGCCGAGAGCAGCAGCCAGGCGAAGCTGGGGCGCGAACTCGCCGACCTGTTCGATCTGGAAAACCCGCCGCAGCGGATCGAGATTTATGACAACAGCCATATTCAGGGGACCAACGCCCTGGGCGCGATGGTCGTCGCGGGGCCGGAGGGCTGGATCAAGGGCGCGTACCGCAAATTCAACATCAAACGCGCGGAGACGCAGCCGGGCGACGATTTCGCGATGATGCGTGAGGTGTTCCAGCGCCGCTTTGCGCGCGCGATGGAGGAAGACCCGGAGCGGACGAAGGGCGAGTGGCCCGACCTGGTGCTGATCGACGGTGGCAAGGGGCAGGTGTCGGCGGCGGGCGCGGTGCTCGCCGAGCTGGGGATCGACGATCTGACTTATGTGGGCGTGGCCAAGGGGCCGGACCGCAACGCGGGGCGCGAGACTTTTTACCTGCCCGACGGGCGCGAGTTCACGCTGCCGACGAACAATGCGGTGCTCTTCTATATCCAGCGGCTGCGCGATGAGGCGCACCGCTTCGCGATCGGCGCGCACCGCGCGAAGCGGGCGAAGGCGATGGGATCGTCGCCGCTCGACGAAGTGCCCGGCATCGGTCCGGCGCGCAAGAAGGCGCTGCTGATGCACTTCGGCACCGCGCGCGCGATCAAGGGGGCGAGCCTGGAGGATTTGCAGAAGGCGCCGGGGGTAAGCGCGGCGGTGGCGCAGGCGGTGTATGATTTTTACAATCCGGGGGGGTAAATATGCGATCATTCGTCATCCCGGCGAAGGCCGGGATCTCACCCTGTCGCCCGGACTCAACGGCGAGACCCCGGCCTTCGCCGGGGTGACGGAATAGGAGAATGTATATGGATTTCGCCGCCACCATGCCGCTTGCGGGCACGCTCGGTGTCACCATCGACGAGGGCAGCAAGGATCGCGTCACGGGGAAACTCCCCGTGCGACCCGAAATCTGCACCGCGGGGAATATCGTCCACGGCGGCGCGATCATGGCCTTTGCCGATTGTCTTGGCGCGGTCGGCGCCTTCCTGACGCTGCCTGAGGGCGCGAGCGGCACGACGACGATCGAGAGCAAGACCAATTTCCTCGGCGGCGGGCCGGTCGGTTCGGTGCTGGTGGGCGAGGCGACGCCGGTGAAGATCGGCAAGCGCCTGTCGGTGTGGCAGACGCGCATCCGTACCGAGGCGGGCGCCGATGTCGCGCTGGTGACGCAGACGCAGCTGGTGCTTTGGCCAGCCTGAGCGCCGATGCCATCGTCTGCGCGGTCCGCGCGCATGGCGAGCATGGCGCGATCCTGCGCGCGCTGACCCATGACGCGGGACTGGTCGCGGGCTATGTCCGCGGCGGGCGGTCGCGGCGGCTGCGGCCGATATTGGTGCCGGGCAATCGCGTCGCGCTGGAGCTGCGTTCGCGCACCGAAGAGCAGCTTGGCGGCGCGACGGTCGAGCTGCTGGAAAGCCGCGCGCCGTTGCTCGCCGAACCGCTGGCGGCGGCGGCGATCGACTGGGTAACCAGCCTGACCGCGGCGACCTTGCCCGAAGGGCAGCCCTATCCGGCGCTTTACGCGGTGCTGTCGGCGGTGCTCGAGGCGATCGGTGTCGCGCCCTCGGCGCGGCAATGGGCGCTCGCGCTTGGTCGTTACGAGCTGTTGCTGCTCGCCGAACTGGGGTTTGGGCTGGACCTGGGCGAATGCGTGGCGACGGGCACGCGCGACGATCTGGCGTTCGTCAGCCCCAAGAGCGGCGGCGCGGTCAGCGCGGCCGCCGCGGCAGGATATGAAAGCCGGTTGCTCCGCCTGCCGCCTTTCATGCTGGGGGACGGGGCCGATATGGCGGCCGCCGATCCTTCGATGACCGATGTACTCGATTTTCTGGCGATCACCGGGCACTTCATCGACCGCGACCTGCTCGACGGGCGCAACCGCGACTTGGCGGGCGTAAGGCAAAGATTGATCGACCGGCTGGGCAGGGCGGTTGCGTGAACCGATGCCGCTGTCTAAGCGGCGGGCGAGACACGAAAGGGTGAAGCGTTGAAAATCCTGCTGCTGGCTGGCGACGGTATCGGTCCGGAGATCATGGCGGAGGCCGAAAAGATACTCGCCGCGCTGGCGCTGCCGGTGACCCTCGACCGCGCGCTCGTCGGCGGTGCGGCCTATGCGGCGACCGGCCACCCGCTGCCCGCGGAAACGCTGGCCAAAGCGAAGGCGGCCGATGCGATCCTGTTCGGCGCGGTCGGCGACCCGCGCTTCGATACGGTCGAGCGCCATTTGCGGCCAGAACAGGCGATCCTGGGCCTCCGCGCCGAGCTGGGCCTGTTCGCGAACCTGCGTCCCGCAAAGCTGTTCGCCGGACTGGAGGATAGTTCGGCGCTGCGGCCCGAAGTCGCGTCGGCAATCGACCTGCTGATCGTTCGCGAACTCAATGGCGACGTCTATTTCGGCGAAAAGGGCACGCGCACGACGGATAGCGGCGAGCGGCAGGGCTATGACATCATGTCGTACAGCGAAAGCGAAGTGCGGCGCATTGCCCATGTCGCGTTCAAGGCGGCGCAGGGGCGGAACAAGCGGCTTTGCTCGGTCGACAAGGCCAATGTGCTCGAAACCTCGCAGCTGTGGCGCGACGTGGTGATCGAGGTGGCCGCCGACTATCCCGACGTGGCGCTGACCCACATGTATGTCGACAATGCCGCGATGCAGCTGGTGCGCAATCCGGGGCAGTTCGACGTCGTCGTCACCGGCAATTTGTTCGGTGACATTCTTTCGGATCAGGCGTCGATGTGCGTTGGCTCGATCGGGCTGCTCGCGTCGGCGTCGCTGGGCGAAGGCACGCGGGGGCTGTATGAGCCGATCCACGGCAGCGCACCCGACATCGCGGGGAAGGGCATTGCCAATCCGCTGGCGATGATCCTGTCGCTCGCAATGCTGCTTCGCCATTCGGGGGGCGACGAGGCGAATGCGGCGCGGATCGAGGCGGCTGTGGCGCGCGTGCTCGCCGACGGCTGCCGCGGCGCCGACCTCGGCGGGACGATGGGCACGGCGGCATTGGGCGATGCGGTTGTGTCGGCTTTGAACGGATAGGGCAGATGAAGAAAACGACCGGTCTGGACCGCAGCAAGACGAAGAACTGGCATCCCGCGACGCAGGCGGTGCGCGGCGGGACGTGGCGCAGCGAGCATGGCGAGACGTCGGAGGCGCTCTTCCTGACATCTGGCTATACCTATGACAGCGCCGAGGAAGTCGCCGCGCGTTTCGCCGGCGAGGCGCCGGGCATGACCTATTCGCGGCTCCAGAACCCGACCGTGGCGATGCTGGAGGAGCGCATCGCGCTGATGGAGGGTGCCGAGGCATGCCGCACGCAGGCGACGGGCATGGCCGCGATGACCACCGCGCTGCTCTGCCAATTGTCGGCGGGCGACCATATCGTCGCGGCCAAGGCGGCCTTCGGGTCGTGCCGCTGGCTGATCGACCATCTCTGCCCGCGCTTCGGCATCGAGACCACCGTCATCGACGGCCGCGACAATGATGCGTGGGAACGGGCGATCCGGACGAACACCAAGGTGTTTTTCTTCGAGACCCCGGCCAATCCGACGATGGATATTGTCGATATGCGGCATGTGTGCGCGCTGGCCAAGGCGCATGGCATTACGACCGTGGTCGATAATGCCTTCGCCACCGCGGCGCTTCAGCGGCCGCTGGATTTCGGCGCCGACGTCGTCGCCTATTCGGCGACCAAGCTGATGGAGGGGCAGGGGCGCGTGCTCGCGGGGGCGGTGTGCGGGACCGAAAAGTTCATCAACGAGCTGCTGCTGCCGTTCCAGCGCAACACCGGGCCGAATCTGTCGCCCTTCAACGCATGGGTGGTGATGAAGGGGCTGGAGACGCTCGACCTGCGCGCGCGGCGCCAGTCGGAAAATGCGCTGACCGTCGGCAAATTTGTCGAGGGCCGCGTGCCGCGCATCCTGCATCCCGGACTCGCGAGCCACCCGCAGCATAATCTGGCGAAAAGCCAGATGGACGATTGCGGGCCGATCTTTTCCTTCATCCTCGAGGGGCGCGAACAGGCGATGGGGCTGCTCAACGCGCTCGAACTCGTCGATATTTCCAACAATATCGGCGATTCGCGCAGCCTCTGCTGCCACCCCGCATCGACCACCCACTACAGCGTCAGCGCCGAGGCTCGCGCCGACATGGGCGTGGTCGAGGGAATGCTGCGCATCAATATCGGGCTGGAAGACCCGCGCGACATCATCGCCGATCTGGACCAGGCATTGACCAGGGTCGGGCTTTAGGAGACATCTGGCGCCGCAATGATCGACTCCTTCTTCCCCTTTTCGGCGACCACCGGATCCGTGACCGTGCGCGTGGCGGTAAGCTATCTGCCCGAACAGTCGCATCCGGCGCTCGGCCGCTGGTTCTGGGCCTATCATGTCCGTGTCGAAAACCACGGGGACAGCGCGGTGCAGCTGCTCTCGCGCCATTGGCAGATCAGCGACGCGCGCGGGCAGGTGAGCGAGGTCGAGGGTGAGGGTGTCGTCGGCGAACAGCCGCTGATCGGCGCGGGCGGTGCCTATGACTATGTCTCGGGTTGCCCGCTGCCGACGCCCGAAGGGTCGATGGTCGGCAGCTATACGATGGAAATGAGCGACGGGTCGCAGATGCTCGTCGCGATCCCGCACTTCCCGCTGGTGGCGCCTGCGACCGCGTCATGAAACGCACGCACCTGCCCCTCAACGCGCTCCGCGTCTTCGACGCCGCTGCCCGGCATTTGAGCTTCACGCGCGCCGCCGACGAGTTGGCGGTGACTCCAGCGGCGGTGGGCCAACAGATCCGCGCGCTGGAGGATATGCTGGGCGTCGTGCTGTTCCGCCGCACCCCCAAGGGGCTGGAGTTGACGGGCGAAGCGCAGGCGGGGCTTGATGCGCTGCGGCAGGGCTTTTTGCAGTTCGAGGAATCGGTGCGCGCGATGCAGGCGGGGCAATCGTCGCAGTCGCTGACGATCGCCGCGCCGCGCGACCTGACCGCCAAATGGCTGGCGCCGCGGCTCGCGCGCTACAGCCAGCAGGCGCCCGATGTGCGCTTCACCTTGGTGTCGGCCGATACGGGGATCGATTTCACCGAAGCCAACCTCGATCTGGCGATCTTTTGGACCGACGGAGCGGGCGAGCATGAGGGCGTGGCGCTATCCGAGCCGCTCATGGTGACCGTCGCGGGGCCGGGGGCGGGCAGCGACACACGCATCGCCTGGCCCGGCTGTCCGGTTGCCGACGGCGAGCCCGCGCTGCGACTGGGCGACGCGGGGCTGGCGATCGACGCCGCCGCGAACGGGCTGGGCCATGCCAATGTTCCAGCGATGCTGGCTGAGGCCGACATCGCCGCGGGCCGCGTGCGGCAGGTCGGTGAGGCGGTGCAGGTCAAGCGCGGCTATTGGCTCGTCGCGCCGACGCCGCAATGGCGGCAAGCGAAGGTCAAGGCGCTCGTCGCGGCGTTGACGGCTTAGCCCTGACGTCGCCCCCGCGGAGGCGGGGGCCGCTGGCAACCTTGCACTACGTCGATAGCGGCCCCCGCCTCCGCGGGGGCGACGCGCTGGATTAGTTCGCCGCCAGCGCAAGCAGCCGCGTGACCAGCCCGACCAGCGTTTCGGTGGCGACCGGCGCGTCGGGATTGTTCCAGCTCGCCGTGACGACAAACCATTTGCCGTCCGATTTGCGCTGTCCCAGCAGGCTCATCGAAATCACCCCGAGTTCGGATCCGCCCTTGTAGCCGAGCCACGACCAGTCCTTGACCGCGCCGGGGTTCACGCCGGGGTTGATGGCCATCGCCGCCATTGCCGTCGGCGATTGCCGGTTGCGCAGGTCGATCATCACCCTTGCGACGTCATTGGGGCTGGCAAACCATTCGAGGCTGTCGATAAAGCGCGGCGCGCCGGCAAAGCTGACGCCGTCGACATTGGCGAGAGTCAGCCGGTCGCGATTGGCGTCGAGCAGCTGGCGCCGCGCGGCATCGTTGCCCGCGACGAAGGCCGCGCGTTCGGCCGCAAAATTATTGCCCTTGAGTGCGAACGCCTCGACCGTGGTGAGGAAGGGGATGTTGCGCGACGGCGCGCTGTGGCCCGCCGCGCGCATCCGCGCTTCGATCCGGTCGCGGCCGAGCAGGTGGATCAGCGTATCGGTCGCGCTGTTGTCGCTGACCGAGATCATCCAGTTGGCGAGGCTTTGTAGCGTCACCGGTGTGTCTTTCGGCCAGTTTGCGGTGCCCGCCGACGAAAAGCTGAGGTGCGACAACGGCACGACGTCCGACCATTGGCGTTCGCCGGCCGCGACCTGTGCCGCCAGTTCGTCGAGGACATAAAGTTTGAAGGTCGAACCGACGGCGAATTGCCGGTCGGAATATGCCGAGGCGAGCGGACGGACGCTGTCGCCGTCGAGTTCGGCGACGAGGAAACCCGCCGCGCCGGTTAATGCGGCGATCTCGGCGGCGACCGTGTCGAGGCTGTCGTTCGCCATTTCAAAGCCGGTCAGCCGCAGGCCGATCACGCGCGCGTCGGCGCCCGCGCCAACGTCGAGCAGCACCGCGGCGACACCCTTTTCGAACCGCAGCGACAGCGACCCCGAACGGCTGTCGTTCGAAACTGCCTTTTCGACCGCAATCGGCTGGCCATATTGGGCGATCAGGCTGGCGGTCATCGCCTTGAACTGCGCCTCGGGGATCGCCGCCTGGAAGGTCGGGTCGAAATAGTCGGCAAAGGCGATTTCGCCATTGAGCAGCGCAACAAGCTGTGCCGCGCGCTGTTCGAACGCCGTCGTGGTGGCGGCCTGCATTTCGGGTGACTGCGCAGCGACGGGCGCGATCGGAAGCGACAGCGGCAGCAGGAGCGCGGCGAGAATGGGCTTGCGGATCATGAATTCCCCATGGATCGATGAACCGGCACGATATTAAGCGTCGATCGCGGCCCCGTCGAGGCTGGCGGCATTGGCCTGGATGAACTGGAACCGATGTTCGGGATGCTTGCCCATCAGCCGGTCGACCAGATCCTTGACCTGGTGGCGCTCCTCATATTCCTGCGGCAGCGTGACGCGCAGCATCGAACGCGTCGCCGGATCCATCGTCGTTTCCTTGAGCTGGTTGGGGTTCATCTCACCCAGCCCCTTGAAGCGTCCGACGTCGACCTTCTTGCCCTTGAACAGCGTCGCTTCCAGTTCCGCGCGGTGCGCGTCGTCGCGCGCATAGGCCGATGTCGCGCCCGCGGTCAGACGATAGAGCGGCGGCTGCGCCAGATAGACATGCCCGTTCCGCACGATGTCGGGCATTTCCTGAAAGAAGAAGGTCATCAGCAAGGTCGCGATATGCGCACCGTCGACGTCGGCGTCCGTCATGATGACGATTTTTTCGTATCTTAGCCGGTCGGCGTCGCAATCCTTGCGCATCCCGCAACCCAGCGCGAGCGCGAGGTCGGCGATTTCCTGATTGGCGCGGATCTTGTCGTTGCTCGCGCTTGCAACGTTCAAAATCTTGCCGCGGATCGGCAGGATCGCCTGCGTCTTGCGGTCGCGCGCCTGTTTCGCGCTGCCGCCCGCACTGTCGCCTTCGACGATAAACAATTCCGTGCCTTCCGGGCCGTCGTTCGCGCAGTCTGTGAGCTTGCCGGGCAGGCGAAGCTTGCGGCCGCTCGTCGCGGTCTTGCGCTTGACCTCACGCTCCGCCTTGCGCTTCAGCCGCTCGTCCATGCGGTCGAGGACGAGGCCAAGCAGCGCGCGGCCGCGATCCATATTGTCCGACAGGAAATGGTCGAAATGGTCGCGCACGGCATTCTCGGTCAGGCGTGCGGCCTCAGGGCTCGACAGGCGGTCCTTGGTCTGGCTCTGAAACTGGGGGTCGCGGATGAAGACCGAGAGCATCATCTCGCCGCCGTTGAACACGTCTTCGGCGGTGATCTGCGTCGCCTTCTTTTGCCCGATCAACTCGCCGAACGCGCGCAGGCCCTTGGTCAGCGCCGCGCGCAGCCCCGCCTCGTGCGTGCCGCCTGCGGGTGTGGGGATGGTGTTGCAATACCAGCTGTACGATCCGTCGGACCAGAGCGGCCAGACGATCGCCCATTCGGCGCGGCCCTGATCGCCCGGAAAGTCCTGCCGTCCGACAAAGGGCTCGGCGGTGGCGCATTCGCGCGTGCCGATCTGTTCCTTGAGATGGTCGGCCAAGCCGCCCGGAAACTGGAAGATTGCTTCGGCCGGCGTGTCGTCGCCGATCAGCTCGGGCGCGCATTTCCAGCGGATTTCGACGCCCGCGAACAGATAGGCCTTCGAGCGCGCCATGCGGTAGAGGCGCTGCGGTTTGAAGCGGCCATGCTCGCCGAAGATTTCGGGGTCGGGGATGAAGGAAACGCTGGTGCCGCGGCGGTTCGGCGTCGGGCCGAGCTCTTCGAGCGGGCCGAGCGGGGTGCCGCGGGAAAAGCGCTGGCGGTAAAGCAGCTTGGCGCGCGCGACCTCGATCTCGGTTTCCACCGACAGCGCGTTGACGACGCTGACACCGACGCCGTGGAGGCCGCCCGATGTCGCATAGGCCTTGCCCTCGAACTTGCCGCCCGAATGGAGCATCGTCATGATGACCTCGAGCGCCGATTTGCCCGGAAATTTCGGATGCGGATCGACCGGCATTCCGCGCCCGTTGTCAACGATGGTCAGCCGGTTGCCGACGTCGAGCGTCACCTCGATACGCGTCGCATGGCCGGCGACGGCTTCGTCCATGCTGTTGTCGATCACTTCGGCGGCCAGATGGTGCAGCGCACGCTCGTCGGTGCCGCCGATATACATGCCGGGGCGGCGGCGCACGGGTTCGAGCCCCTCCAGCACCTCGATCTGCGAAGCATTATAGCTGTCGGAAGCGGGGGTCGCGGTGTCGAACAAATCGTGACTCATGGTCTGGCTATACGGGGCGGGGAAGGCGGCTGGCAAGCGCGGTTTTGGCCAGCATCATCCAGCCCGCAGCGGCATCGCTTCACCGCATTTCGGGGCGCGAGAGGAACTTTCCACGCTTGCGCAGGGTTGGGACGGCGACTGTAAAGTCATTAAAAAGTGGAGTAAAACATGAAATTCGCAGCTCTCCTCGCCGTTTCGGCGGCATCCATTCTGGCTGTCCCTGCCTTTGCGCAGGACAATCGTGACCCGTCGCAGGATTTCGACGGACCCTATATCTCGGTCGGCGGCGGCGCAACTTTGCAAGGTAGCGACCGCGGCGAAACGCTGGTGTTCGATACCGACCGCGACGGCACCTATGGCGACACCGTCAATACGGTGGGCGGCACCGATGCCTTCTCGCCGGGCTTCTGTAATGGCGCGGCGACCGGAACCGCCAACATCGGCTGTCGCAACGACAAGGACGGACCGGAATTTTTCGGGCGCCTTGGTTATGACAAGCGCATGGGCAATTTCGTGCTTGGCGCCGTAGTCGAGGGCGGTCGCAGCGTCGCGCGCGACAGCGTCAGCGGCTTTTCGACAACGCCGGCGAGCTACACGATGAGCCGCGAGGCCGATTATCAGGCCAATGCGCGCCTGCGTGCGGGCTACACACCGGGGGGCGGCGCGCTCTTCTATGTCACCGGCGGCGGCGCATATGCGCGGCTCGACAACAAGTTCACGACCACCAATGGCGCGAACAGCTTTGCCGATAATGGCAAGACGAACGGGTGGGGTTACGCCGTGGGCGGCGGTGCGGAACTGATGGTGACGAACAACATCGGCCTCGGGCTCGAATATCTCTACACCGACGTCAAGGACAAGGATTATGTCGTGAACGTCGGTCCGGGGACCGCGCCCGCGACCAATCCCTTCCTGCTCAACGGCGGAGGAACCGACATCCAGCGCAGCAACCCGCATTTCCGCACGCACAGCGTACGCGGGACGCTGAGCTATCGCTTCTGATCCGAAGGATCGGAAAAGCAACGAAAGCGCCGGGCCGAAAGCCCGGCGCTTTTTCGTTGCTTAACGGGCGCTCGGCGCGGCAAAGATCGCGAAATTGCCGTTGGCGCTCGCGACAAGGCGGTCGTGCTGGAACAGGCGCGCGTCGATATTCGCGACGCGCTTGCCCTTGTGCAACATCTCGGCCTCGCACGTCAGTCGGCCTTCGCGCACCCCGACATGGTAGTTGAACTTGATTTCCAGCGTCGCGCACCAGAAACCCTCGTCCAGCGTGCTGAACAGCGCGCCGCCCATCGCCGTGTCAGCGAGCGAATAGGCGACGCCGCCGTGTGCGACCCCCTGTGGGTTGAAATGCTGGCGCGCGTTGATGTCGATCGCCATCGTGCAACGCCCGTCGCCGCGCGCGACCATTTGCAGGCCGAGCGCGCGCGCAAACTCGAAATCCTGACCGAACGGCCTCACCGGACGCCCTTAACGAACTCGCGGGCCCCCAAAGGGCGGGGGCGGAGGCGGACGGCGCGTGCCGCGCGGCAGCTGCGCCTGATAGGCGCGGCCGCAATGTTCGACGCAATAGGGGAAGCCCGGGTTCACCGCTTGTCCGCAGAAATGGAAGTCGGGCTCGCCCGGATGCCCCATCGGCCAGCGGCAAATGCGATCGTTAAGGTCGAGCAGGCTCGTCTTGTCGGCGATTTCGGGGCTCGGCTTCGCGGGCACCAGTCGGCGCGGCGGCGCGGGCGGGATCGGCGCCTGCTGGTCGCCGGGGCCTTGCCGAATAAAGCCGCCGGGGCCGATCGACACGATGCGCGGCGCGTCGACTTTCGGCGCCGGGTCGGTGCCTTCGCCCTGCGCGGCGTCGGCCGCAGGCTTGGGTTCGGGGCGCGATGCAACCGGCGCGGGACGCGGAGCGGCGGGGGCAGCAGGGCGCGGTGCAGCCGCGACGGGCGCGGCTCGCGGGGCAGCGGGAGCTGCGGGCTTGGCGGGCTTCGCGGCCTTTTCGGTCGCCTTGACGGGCGAGGGGCGCGATTTCAGCCCCAGGCGGTGCGCCTTGCCGATCACCGCATTGCGGCTGACCCCGCCAAGCTCATCGGCGATCTGGCTGGCGGTCAGGCCTTTTTCCCACATGCTGCGCAGCTGTTCGATGCGCTCGTCAGTCCATGACATCAAATATTCCTCATCATTTCCCGCAGGCCATAGCGTCCGCCTTGCGATCCTTATGGGGATCGACGATGCGACGGCCCGGCTTGCGGTAAGATCGGGGAGGCGATAGGCGAGAACGCCATGAACGACCAGCCCCAAATTGCGAACCCCGACTCGGCGAATATCCGCGCGGTTCCGGCCTTCGCCGAACCCGGCGTCCCGCACATCCGCGCGCTCAACGTGCCGGGTATGCAGGCGCTATATGTCAAGGAGGTGCGGCGGTTTTTCAAGGTCCAGCTGCAAACTATCTGGGCCCCGGCGATCACGACGCTCCTTTTTCTGGTCATTTTCACGGTCGCGCTCGGCGGCGCGGGGCGCACGGTTATCGGCGTGCCCTTTGCCGATTTCATCGCGCCGGGCCTGATCATGATGGCGATGCTGCAGAACAGCTTTGCCAATTCCAGCTTCTCGCTGCTCGTCGGCAAGATCCAGGGGACGATCGTCGACTATCTGATGCCGCCGCTCGCGGTCGGCGAGTTGGTCATCGCGCTGGTCGGCGCCGCGGTCACGCGCGCGATCCTCGTCGGCTTCGCGCTCTGGTTCGCGATGCTTTTCTGGCCCGGCGTCAATGTCGGCGCCGATCATATGTGGGCGGTCGCGCTTTTCGGGGTGCTCGGCGCGATGATGCTCGGCTTCCTGGGGCTTATCACATCGGTCTGGGCCGAAAAATTCGACCATGCGGCGGCGGTGACCAACTTTGTCGTCACCCCGCTCGCGCTGTTGTCGGGCACCTTTTATTCGGTCGATCTGCTCGCGCCGTGGTTTCAGGGCGTCGCCCATGCCAACCCCGTCTATTACGCGATCATGGGCTTTCGCTATGGCTTCATCGGGACGGTTGATGCGACGATCGCCAATCCGGTGCTGACCGCCGCCCTGGTGCTCGTCGCCGTCAATATCGCGCTGGGCCTGATAACCTATCGTTTGCTGGCGTCGGGCTGGAAGCTGAAGGCCTGACGCGCCGCGCTAATGGCGGTGGATAGCGCGCACGCGGTAACGGCCGCGGTCCAGCCCGTCGAACATCGTCTCGACTTCGGGGTGATCGATTGGTCCGCCGTCGCCGTCGGCGACCAGATTCTGCTGGCTGACATAGGCGATATACGACGAATCGCCGTTTTCGGCGAGCAGGTGATAATAAGGCTGCTCCTTTGCCGGGCGGATTTCCTCCGGAATCGCTTCATACCATTCGTCGGTATTCGCGAAAACGGGATCGATGTCGAACACGACGCCGCGAAAATCGAACATGCGGTGCCGCACGATATCGCCGGGCGCAAAGCGGGCACGGCCGATCAGGGGCGCGGCGGGTGCGCCGGGGACTTCGAAGATGGACTCGCGTGTCATCCCTTCAATCTATGACGGTTTACGACTGTTTCAAGTGCGTTACATTCGGCGCCGCCGCGGTTTGCCGAGTCGGTTGTGATCGAGGGTACAGATGCGTTGGTCATCAGGGCTCAATATTCCTGTGGCTTTCACATGTCCCGATCGGGTTTCGGGCCGCATCCACAGGGGAGACGCATAATGGCTGACCTACCACCCAATAGTCCGAGTCCCGCCGCGGGCATCGTCCAGCGCGCCAAGGATATATTGCTGAAACCCAAGGAGACGTGGCCCGTGATCGCCGCCGAACCCGCGACGACGCAGTCGATTTATGTCCCCTATGTCGTCGCACTCGCAGCGATCGGTCCGGTCGCAAGTCTGGTCGGCGGCCAGCTTATCGGCGTCTCGGTACTGGGTGTGACCTGGCACCCGCCGATCGGCGCCGCGCTGACCTCGGCGATCCTGTCTTATGGACTGACGCTGGCGACCGTGTTCATCCTGGCGCTCGTCATCGACGGGCTGGCGCCGAATTTCGGTGGGGAAAAGGACCAGATCCAGGCGCTGAAGGTCGCGGCCTATTCGGGCACCGCCGCCTGGGTCGGCGGCATTTTCGGGCTGATACCCATGCTTGGCCTGATCGGGCTGCTGTTTGCGCTCTATGGCCTCTACATCCTCTACCTTGGCCTGCCGGTGCTGATGAAGGTGCCGCAGGACAAGGCGCTGGCCTACACCGCGGTCGTCGTCATCATCGCGATCGTGCTGTTCTTCATCGTCGGGGCGGTGGTCGCCTCGATCACCGCGCCGTCGCTGATCGGCGCGCAGATGTGATCTGGGCGGCCGTTCCCGCATTCGGGACGGCCGTCAGCCGATGGGTCAGATCAGGGAAAAAATGGAGGAGAGTGAGGGATTCGAACCCTCGGTACCGTTGCCGGCACTTCGCATTTCGAGTGCGACGCTTTCGACCACTCAGCCAACTCTCCTCGCTGAGAGGAGACGCCCCTAGCGGCGGTCCGTCCCTGTTGCAACCCTCTGGTCGCAAAAAAGGACGGACCGGATGTGCGATCAGGGCTTTTCGGTTTCCCACCAATAGGCGTCGCGCTTGCGCGACCCCGTTTCCGCCTCGTTCATCGTCAGCGGGTCGTAAAGCCGCCCGCCCAGCATGACGCGGTGGATTTGCTCGGTGTTGCGGATGTTTTCGGTCGGGTCGGCGTCGAGGATGAGGAGGTCGGCAAGCTTGCCCGCCTCGAGCGACCCCACCTCCTTCGCATAGCCCAGCGCGGTCGCGGGCATGATCGTCGCGGCGCGCAGCGCATCAATGTTGCTCCAGCCGCCGCGCACGAAGGACCAGATTTCCCAATGCGCGCCAAGGCCCGCCTGCTGGCCATGCGCGCCGATCGAGACCATGCGCCCCGCCGCGGCGATCTTGCCGGCCTGGCGCGCGGCGTCGTCGTCGACATAGTCGCTTTCGGGCGCGATCACGCGGCGCTTGTTGTTCGCGGCGAGCTCGGTCGGCGGGATATGCTTGGTCAGGATCGGATGCTCCCACACATTCGTGTGCGCCCGCCAATAAGGGTCGCCCGCGGGGCCGCCGTAGGTCACGACGAGCGTCGGCGTGTAGTCGACCCTGGTCTGACCCCACAGCTGCACGAGATCGCGGTAGAAGACGTGCAGCGGGATATTATGCTCGACGGTCGAATTGCCGTCCTGGATGAGCGAGACGTCCATCGTGTAGAGCGAGCCGCCCTCGGGCACGACGGTCAACCCCTCGGCCTGCGCGGCCTTCACGACCATCTGCCGCTGGTCGCGCCGCGGCTGGTTGTAATTCTTGACGCTGTTCGCGCCCTGCGCCTTCAGCCGCCGGACATGCGCGAGCGCATCGTCATAGCCGTTGATTTCGGCATAGACGCGCGCCGACTTGGCGCCATAGATGATCTCGCCGGTCGAAAAGATGCGCGGCGCGAGGATCAGCCCCGCGCGCTGCATTTCGGACGAGACGAAGATTTCCGACGCGCGCGACGAGGGATTGTGGCTGGTCGTCGTGCCCATCGCCAGATTGGTGATTTCCGACCAATTCTGCTGCGGCACCAACTCGTCGGCGCCGTGCGGGCCGTGCGCATGGGCGTCGACGAAGCCGGGGACGATCGTCTTGCCGGTGGCGTCGACCGTCGTCGTGCCCGCGGGGACGGTGATCGCGCCCGCGGGACCGACCGCGGCGATGCGGTCGTTCTCGATCAGGATCGCGCCATTCTCGATCACCCCGCCGTCCTTGTCGGCCATGGTGACGATTTTTGCGCCCGTGATGAGCACCGTCCCTTTGGGCTTCGCCGCCGCCTGCGTCATCGCCAGCGACACGCCATCGGAGGGCGGCGTGAATTTGGGCGCCTTGTCGTCGGTGGGGGCATTGACGAAGAGGCTCGCCAGATCGGCGCTGAACAGCGTTGCGCCGCGGCTCCAGTGGAGGCGACGACCGCCGCCCGACCAGTGGATATAGTCGGCGCCGCTGCCCGACACGCGCGTTACCGGCAGCGCGCCGCTTTTGGTGCCGAGCGACACATCCTGCCCGCCGGGCATCAGCGGCGTGACATAGGCGTCGTAATTCTGCCGGAAGGCGAGGGTGCGGCCGTCGGGCGATATTTCATAGTCGCTGACGAGCTCGCCGCTCGCGTGGACGCGCTTGTCCTGCCCGTTCATGTCGGTGCTGACGAGCTGGCTCTTGCCATCGGCGGCGGTGACCATGAAGACGCGGTCGTTGGCCGAGCCGAACTGCGGCTTTGCCCCGTCGCGGCTGATCCGTTCGATCGCACCGCCGGACGCCGCGATGCGATAGACGCCGGGATCTTCGCCCCAGCGCGCCGAAACCAGCCCGCCGCCGCTGCGCCGTTCGAACACGATCGTCTTGCCGTCGGGCGAGAAGCGCGGTTCGGCATAGTGGCCGGGCACGCCGGTTACCTTGCGCGAGCTTCCGCCGCTGGCGCCCGTCACATGGATTTCGCCCAGGCCTGCGTCGGTCCAGCGCACAAAAACGATCGACTTGCCGTCGCGCGACCAGCTGGGCCACGCCTCCATCGCCGCGTCCTTCGCGGCGGTCAGCCGCCGCGCGGTGCCGCCCGATGCGGGTTTGGCCCACAGCTTGCCCAGCGTTTCGAAGACGATGCTGCGCCCGTCGGGCGACACTTCGGCCCAGCGCGGCATTTTGGTGGTGAAGCTGTCGGGGGCGACGTCGACCGCCGGATGCGCGGCGTCAACGATCACGCGGTCGTCGTTGATGCTGAACGGGATGATGCGCGCCTCGCCGCCGCTCGCGCCGATCCGGCGCAGCTTGCCGCCCGCCCAGAAGAGGATGTCGCGGCTGTCGGGGGTCCACGCCATGTTCGGATAGACGCCGGTCACCGCCCAGGTTTCCTGCACATCCTGGTCGAGCGCGTCGTAAAGCTTGGTTTCGGCGCCCGACGCGAGATCCTTTACATAGAGCTTCGACAGCGTGCCTTCGCGCCGCACGAAGGCAAGACGCTTGCCGTCGGGCGACGGGGTCGGGCGCACCGCGCCGCCCGCGCCCGATGCGGCGGTGCTGACCGTCCCGTCGTCGAGGCTGTAGCGTTCGATGTGGAACAGGTCGGTGTTGCTGTCCTGCGCATATTCGAAGATCGGCCCGGGCGTGACGTTGCGCGTGTAATAGACGCTTTTGCCGTCGGGCGCGAAAATGGGTTCGCCGAGTTCCTTCTGGTGCCGTTCATTGGGTTTCTTGACCAAGGGCACGCCGGCGCCGCCCGACACATGATACATCCACACCTCGCCCGTGCCGAGCGACCGGCCGGTGGTGAAATGCTTTTTGGCAACGAGGAATTGGCCGTCGGGTGACCAGCTTGGCTGGTTGAGCAGGCGGAAATCCTCTTTCGACACTTGCCTTTTGTCGCTGCCGTCGCGGTTCATGATCCAGATATTGTCGCCGCCCGCGCGGTCGGAGACAAAGGCGATGCGCGTCCCGTCGGGCGAGAAGCGCGGCTGATGCTCATAGGCGAGCCCCTCGGCGATGCGCGTCGGCGTGCCGCCCGCGATGGGCATTGTGTAGATGTCGCCAAGCAGGTCAAAGGCAATGGTGCGGCCGTCGGGGGCGACGTCGACATTCATCCAACTGCCCTCGTCGACGGCGATCGGGACGGTGCGCGTCGCCATGCCCGGCGGGGCGTTGACGTCCCACTTGTCGTCTTTGGTCTCGGCTGCCGGAGCGGGGGCGCTCTGCGCCCACACCGAGGTTGAACAAGCCAGAGTCGCCGCAAGGGCGAGAGCGAAGCGCGCCATGTTATTATCCCCGTTTGAAATTATCGGCCAAGCATATGAGCGGCACGCGAACTTGCAAGCTGCGGCTTTCGACGAAGGCGCTGGCAGGCTCGACGGACGGCTGCTAGCCCCGTTGACAGAAACGGGAGAGGGAAGGGGATGGCGTGCCGCTGACGGGAATAAGGGTGCTCGACTTCGGCCGCTATATCGCCGGGCCCTATTGCGCGGCGCTGCTCGCCGATTATGGCGCCGACGTCATCCGTATCGAGGCACCGGGCGGCAACGACGATCGCTATACGGTGCCCGTCGCCGACGACGGTTCGGGCGCGATGTTCATGCAGATGAACCGGGCCAAACGCTGCCTGTCGCTGAAACCCGGCAGCGCGGAGGGGCGCGAGATCGTCCGCCGGCTGGTTGCAACCGCCGATGTCGTCGTCGCCAACCTGCCGCACGACGCGCTGGCCAGACTGGGGCTCGATTATGACAGCCTGTCGGCGATCAACCCGCGGATCATCCTCGCGACCGCCTCCGCCTTTGGCAGCGAAGGGCCGCTGGCGAGCCGCGTCGGCTTCGATGCGGTGGGGCAGGCGATGTCGGGGACCGTCCACCTGACCGGCACGGCGGATCAGCCTTACCGTGCGCAGGTCAATTATGTCGATTTCGGCACCGCGCTCCACTGTGCCTTTGGCATCCTGCTCGCGCTGCGCGAGCGCGAGGCGACGGGCCGGGGGCAATGCGTGTCGGGATCGCTGCTCGGCACCGCCCTCACGCTGTCGAATGCGCTCACCATCGACCATGCGCTGAACGGTATCGAGCGCCAGCCGATCGGCAACCGCAGCTTCAGCTCGGCGCCGACCGACCTGTTCCGCACGCGCGACGGCTGGATCATCACGCAGATCGTCGGCAATGGCATCTTTGCGCGCTGGGCGGCGCTTGTCGGACGGCCTGAGCTGGTCGACGATCCGCGTTACGCCAGCGATATTTTGCGCGGCGACAATGGCGAGGAATTGAGCGCGATCATGCAGCGCTGGTGCATCGAGCGCACGAGCGAGGAGGCGATTGCCGCGATGGGCGCCGCGCGCGTGCCCGCGGCGCCGGTGCTGCGCGCGGGCGAGGCGCTGGCGCAGCCGCAGGTCGCAGCGATGCGGCTCGTCGAACCCGTCGCCTATCCGGGGGCGCCGGGTGAGGTGCCCGTCATCCGCGCGCCGATCCGACTGTCGGCGAGCGACAAGGTCGCGGCGACCCGCGCGCCGCAGCTTGGCGAGCACAGCGACGCGATCCTCGCCGAGATCGGCTATGATGCCGACGCGATTTCGGCGTTGCGCGCGGCAAATATTATTTGATCGGGCAAGGGTGGACAGCGCGCGTGTGGCCACTTACGTTACCGGTCGGTATAAAAATCAGCCAAGGAGCCTCCCGATGACCGACACCAGCGAATATGTGCCGCCGAAAATCTGGACGTGGGACAAGGAAAGCGGCGGGCGTTTCGCCAATATCAACCGCCCGGTCGCGGGGCCGACGCACGACAAGGACCTGCCCGTCGGCAAGCATCCGCTCCAGCTCTATTCGCTTGGTACGCCCAACGGCGTCAAGGTGACGGTGATGCTCGAGGAGCTGCTCGCGGCGGGGCACAGCGGCGCCGAATATGACGCCTGGCTGATCAACATCGGCGAGGGCGACCAGTTTTCGAGCGGCTTCGTCGGCGCCAATCCGAACAGCAAGATCCCCGCGCTGGTCGACCGTAGCGGCGCCGAACCGATCAGGGTGTTCGAATCGGGCGCGATCCTGATCCATCTGGCGGAGAAGTTTGGCGCCTTCCTGCCGACCGATACCGCGAAGCGCGCCGAAACCCTGTCATGGCTGATGTGGCAGATGGGCAGTGCGCCCTTCCTCGGCGGCGGCTTCGGGCACTTCTATGCCTATGCACCGACGAAGCAGGAATATCCGATCAACCGCTATGCGATGGAAGTGAAGCGCCAGCTCGACGTGCTCGACCGGCGCCTCGCGGAGAGCGAATATATCGCGGGCGCCGACTACACGATCGCCGATATGGCGATCTGGCCCTGGTATGGCGCGCTCGTAAAGGGGCTGGTCTATGACGCGGGCGAGTTCCTGCAGGTTCAGGAGTATAAGAATGTCCTGCGCTGGACCGACCAGGTCGCGGCGCGCCCGGCGGTGAAGCGCGGGCGGATGGTCAACCGTGTGACGGGCGACCCGGCGAGCCAGCTTCACGAACGCCACGACGCATCGGATTTCGATCAGCGCACGCAGGATAAGCTGGAGGCAGCCGAATAGGGCGACTTCGCTGTCGATCAGGCCGGGTTGGGTGAGCAATCCGACAAACCATAGGTCGCGGAATTTTTCCAAAGTTCAGTAAAGGTCAGCCTTGCGCGGTGCCCCGATTGGGCCGCCCCGGCGTACAATGCCGGGCCCGGTTCTTGCGCGCACCCGCAGGCGCGCAGCAATCGCTTTTGTCCACATATTGAAAGAGCCGGGATGAAGGCTGGCACAGTCGGATCATGTAGGACAACGTTTTTTTTGGTGTCGGGCGAAGGCTGCTTTGGGGTGGTGAGCGGACGTTCGAGATCCTCCCCGGCACGGGGAGGGGGACCATGCGAAGCATGGTGGAGGGGTACGCGGTGTCGAGCGCTGCGTATGACCTCCCGTACCCCTCCACCACCCTTCGGGTGGCCCCCCTCCCCCGTTGGGGGAGGATCGCTTCAGGCCGCAATCGGTCATCAACCGCCATTCGCTCCCAAAGAAAAAGCCCGCGCCGAGGCGCGGGCTCTCGCCCCCGTGGCAAGCGGGTTCGTGTCAGAAAGGCACCCAATTCTGCTTCTTGCGGAACTTCATATAACCGACGTTGGCACCGAGGCGCGCGCCGACGCCGACGCGGATCGGGATCAGCACCACGTCGCCGCGGCGCAGGTAGCTGGCGTTGAAACCGCCCACCAGATAGGCCGCACCTTCGCCCGCGGGATAGCGCTTGTAGAGGTCTTCGCTGTCGAAGAGGTTGTAGACGAGGACGAAGGTGTTGCCCGCGTTCGCCCCGGCGTCGAAGCCGATCGACGGGCCGGTCCAATAAGCGGGCAGTTCGCCCTCGATCTTGTGATGCAGCGTTCCCGAACCATAACGCACGCCGAGCACGAGCGCGCCGCCGGCTTCGCGCCCGACGATATAGGCGTTGGGCTCGCCCTGCTTGCGCAATATATCCTCGATCATCGCGGCGAGGCCCTGCGCACCCTTGCCAAACACCCCTTCGGCGGCGCCGATGAGATCGTCTTTCTTATAGGTCGAACCCGCTTCGGCATCGACGCCGATGGCGGTCATGTCGGTGTCGTCGCTGGTCGGGGCGGTGTCATCGGCGGGCACTTCGCTCGTCTGCTGGTCGCCGGTAGCAAGGTCGCTGTCATAGGATTCGCTCGGCAGCGGGTCACTCGTCGCGGGGGGCGGCGACGGATTGTCCAGGTCGGAATCGACCTGCATGCTGCTGGGGTCGATTTCGCGCATCTGTGCCGCCACCGGAACCGGCGTCAGCGCGAGGCCGATCGACGCCAGTGTCGCCAAGGCCAGGCTGGTGAACGTCTTACGCATAAGTGACCCCCAAGAATTATCCGTCGCCACGACGGCGAAAACCGCATTAATCATGACTCGCTTTGCCGGGCGGGCAATGAACCGGCGATGACCCGAGTCGATTTTGCGCCAGACCGAATCGAATTGGCGACGAAGTGCCATCAATGACGCCGAAAAAGGACCATCTTTGACGTTGCGGGGTGCGAAGCGCATGGCTATAGCGACCCGCCTAGGCCAAACCTGCCGTTAGCGCGGCGGACCATGCGGAGACGTGGGTGAGTGGCTGAAACCAACGGTTTGCTAAACCGTCGTACTGGTAAATCCGGTACCGAGGGTTCGAATCCCTCCGTCTCCGCCACCTTTTCGCTGTACAGCATCCGCGCTAGCGGCGCGGCTCCAGCCACCAGCGCTGGCGCCAGCCATAGGGGCTGGCGATGGCGTCGCCCGCGGCATTGGTCGCGGGCCTGAAGCGGAAGCGCGCCTCGATGAGCTCGCAGGTCCGCCGGTCGAGCGCGGCGTTGCCGCTCGACCTTGTAACGCGGCAACCCGTCACGCGGCCGTCGGCCTCGATGGTGAAGCGCACCTCGACCTCGCCGCCCGCGCGCTCGCGGCTGGCATCGCGCGGATAGTCGCGGTCGCGGATCGTGCCGCTTCGCCAGACGGCTTTGGAGCCGCCGCCGGTTCCGCTTCCCGCACCGCCGGCACCCGTGCCGTCGCCGCGGCCGCCCGCCCCCGATCCGGGACCGGGATCGGGCGTGGCCCCGGCGGAAGGGGCGTTGCCCGCACCCGGTTGCGGCGCCGCAGCGACCGGCGGGGTAAGCGGTGGGAGTTTCGGGGGCGGCGCGGCGACCGCAGCGGCCTTCGCCTGCTTGTTCGCCGCGGACGCCTTGCCCGCGGCGCGCTCGCTTGGCGCGGGGGCCGGAATGGCCTCGTCGCGCGGAACGGGCGGGGCGGGCAGGGCGATCGCAGTGATCGCCTCGCTCGCGCGGCGAACGACATCGAGGTCGAGCCCGCTGGCGAGGCCAAAGCCGATGGCGAGCGCCGCCGCCAGCGCCGCGCCGCCCGACAGCAGCTTCTGTGGCCGGGAAATCTGCCCTGAATATGCCATCATGCCGCCTCGTGTCGCGCGCCGGAGCGCGCCGCCGGCGTCCGGTTTAAAGGAAATCGTCTAACGTGGACATGAACCGGTCGAACTGGTCGTGGTGGAGCCAGTGGCCGGCATTTTCGAACTCGATCACTTTCGCGGTGTTGAAATGCCGAAGGCGCCCGTCCTTTTCGGGGTTCGAGGCCCAGCTGTCGGCGCCATAGAGCAGGAGGGTGGGGCAGGTGATCGCGCCCCACAGCGAGGCGATGTCATCCTGTTGCATGTCGAAGGCCGGCCAGACGTTCAGATAATTATCGAACTTCCAGCTCCACGTGCCATCCTCGTTGCGGCTGACGCCGTGGATGGTGAGGTGCCGCGCTTGCGCTTCGGTGAGATAGGCATTTTCCGCCATCATCCGCGCGAGCGCATCCTCGATCGTCGCATAGCGGCGCGGGGTGCGCCCCGCCGCCTGGCGCTTGTCGTCGATCCATTTGCGGAAACGGTCGGCATAGGGGGTCTTGGCGCGCTCGGCGAGCAGCTTGGGCGAGGGGCCGAGGCCTTCGATCGCCACGAGCTTTTGCACATTGGCGGGATAGAGGCCGGTATAGCGGATCGCGATATTGCCCCCCATCGAATGCGCGACGATCGAAACCGGACCCTGGTCGAGCTGGTGAATCAGCTGCGCAAGGTCATAGACGAAGCCGTCGATCGCGTAATTGCCGTCGGGCGACCAGGCGCTGTCGCCATGCCCGCGCAGGTCGGGGGCGATGATATGGTAGCGGTCCTGCAACCGCTCGGCGACCCAGTCCCAGTTGCGACAATGATCGCGCCCGCCATGGACAAGCAGCAAGGGCGGCGCGCCGCGATTGCCCCAATCGACATAATGCAGCTTCAAGCGCTGCGAGATAAAGCTGTTCGAGGTGGGGCCTGCACTTGCCATCGGATCATCCTTGTTGTCTCTTCCAGTTTCAAAAGGCGACTGGTTTCGATCCGTCAACCCCGGATCGACCGGATCGCCATCCACAGCGAAAGAGAGGATGAGCGATGTCGACATTTCGGGACAATCTACTGGCCGGAAAGACCGCGTTCGTTGCGGGCGGGACGAGCGGCATCAACCTGGGCATTGCCAAACGCTTCGCCGAACTGGGCGCAAAGGTCGCGGTGGCTGGTCGCGATCCTGACAAGGCGGCGCGCGCGGCGGCCGAGATCGGCAAGGGCGCGCTGGGCCTGTCGGGCGATGTGCGCGACTATGCGGCGATCCGCGGCGTGATGGAGCGCGTCGCGGGCGATCTGGGGCCGATGGACTTCGTCATCTCGGGCGCGGCGGGCAATTTTCTGGCCCCCGTGCTCGGCATGTCGGCGAACGCCTTTCGCACCGTGGTCGACATCGACCTCAACGGCACCTTCAACGTCTTTCGCGGCTGCCACGACCTGCTGGTGCGGCCGGGGGCGTCGCTGATCGCGATCACCGCGGGGCAGGCGGTCAATGCCTCGGCGTTGCAGGCGCACGCCTGCGCGGCGAAGGCCGGGATCAACCAGCTGATACGCGTGCTCGCGCTCGAATGGGGGCCGGAGGTGCGCGTGAACGGTATATCGCCGGGTCCGATCGCCGATACCGAAGGCATGAAACGCCTCGCGCCCGACGCGGAAACGCGGCAGTCGCATTACGACCGGATCGCGATGAAGCGGTGGGGCCGGATCGACGAGGTTGCCGAATCGGCCGTGTTCCTCTGCTCGCCCGCGGCGGGCTATATCACCGGGACAATCCTCGACTGCGATGGCGGCAGCCAGATCGGCGATGCGTCGCGCGGCGACCTGGCGAAAGGGATGGCCTGAATCAAAAACGCCGCCAACCCGGCGGGTCGGCGGCGTTTTGAATGGTGGGCGTGGCAAGGATTGAACTTGCGACCCCTGCGATGTCAACACAGTGCTCTACCACTGAGCTACACGCCCATCCCTTGGGGTGACGCGACCCCTAAAGGCCTTGGAGCGGCTTGGCAAGCCCCTCGGTGTGTCGGCGCGCTTATTGCAGATGCGACTGGTCGGCGCGCCCGAACAGCATGTCGACCTCGCGCACCAGATCCTTGAGATGGAAGGGTTTGGAGAGCAGCTTGGCCTGCGGCACATTTTCCTCAGCGCGCAGCGAAACCGCCGCGAATCCGGTGATGAACATGACCTGCGTCTGCGGCGCCACCTTCGCCGTGTGCTGGGCGAGTTCGATGCCGTCCATTTCGGGCATCACGATGTCGGAGAGCAGCAGGTCGAAGGTGCCCGAATCGATATAGGGAACCGCCGCCGTGCCGCGATCGACCGCGGTGACGTGATAGCCTGCACTCGTAAGCGCACGTGCGAGATATTCGCGCATCACGTCGTCGTCTTCGGCCAGCAAGATGCGAATCATCGTAAAAATCTGTTCCCTGGTCCTTGGGCGTCGCCGGTTCCGCTCGACAATGCCCCATGTCTTGATGCCCGATATAGCGGCAGAGATTTAACAAATTTACGTGCGCGCTGGATTTTTCCGGCTTTTTTTGCCACCCAGCCGCCATGGCGTTGTTTACCATCACCTCCCCGGGCATCGCCGTCAACCGTCCCGCGGCGCCGGGCCCGGTCATCGTTTCGGTGCCGCACGCCGGACGCATCTATCCGGCAGAGATATTGGAGGCTGCGCGCGTCGATCGCGCGGCGCTGGAACGGCTGGAGGACAGCTGGTGCGACCAGATCGCGGCGCGCGCGGGTGACGCGGGCGCGGCCATCGTTACTGCGCTGTGGGCGCGCGCGGTCGCCGACTGCAATCGCGGCGAGGGCCAGATGGCGCCCGGCGAGGTCGAACCCACGCTGCGCGCCGAACTCGCAACGCCGGGGCGCAAGGAGCGGGCAGGGCTTGGTGTCGTGCCCACGCGGCTTGCCGACTGCGGCCCCTTGTGGAAGCAGCCGATCGATCGCGCCGCGCTGGAATGGCGATTGGACCGGCTGCACCGGCCCTATCATGCGGCTTTGGCAGCCGAAATTGCGTCGGCGCGCGCGCGATTCGGGCTCGCGATCTTGATCGACCTCCACTCCATGCCGGCGATTCCTTCCGGACAACCGGGGCATGGCGCGCGAATCGTCATTGGCGATCGGTTCGGCGCGACGGCGAACGGAGCGCTCGTCGATGTGGTGATGGAATCGGCTGCTGCGCTGCGCGAACAGGTGCTACGCAACCAACCCTATGCTGGCGGGCATATCGTCCGCACGCATGGGCGGCCCGGCCACGGCGTCCATGCAATCCAGATCGAGATCGACCGCAGCCTCTATCTGACGGCCGAGCGCCGGCCCGACGCAGCACGTGTAGCTCGCCTTTCGCGCTGGTTTGCCGATTTGGTAAGGGAGGCCGGACAATGGCGGCCCGACGCCGAACTTCTGCCGCAGGCGGCCGAATAAAAAACCACCTCGTACCGAAGTACGAGGTGGCCAGGGTCCAGGGAGGACGCGCCCGCGTCGAAGCCGACGGGGCACTCACCGCGATGGAAAGGGGGAAAACCATGGCGGTGTAAAATAAATCTAGGGATATGTTCGCCGACTTACAAGAAGCGACAGTGCAGATTCTGCAATATGCAAAGAAATTTGGTCGGGGAGAGAGGATTCGAACCTCCGGCCCCTGCCTCCCGAAGACAGTGCTCTACCAGGCTGAGCTACTCCCCGACCGATCTGCGCGTCGGCCGTGGCCGCCGCGAAGGCAGGGCGGTCCTCTAGACGCGCAATCTGCGAACTTCAAGCGCCAATCGGCACAGTCAAGTCGATTGCCCAAACTACAGCATTTCGGCAGTTCGAAAGCTGAAATGACCATCGGCGACGAAAATCAGATGATCGGCCAGATCGATACCGATTGTCCGCAGAAAAAGCGCGGCGTCGCACGTTGCGGCGATGTCGGCTTCGCTCGGCCAGGCGATGCCCGAGGGGTGGTTGTGCGCCATGATGACGGTCGCGGTGCTGCTGACCAGCAGCGTACGCCAGCATCGCGGCGGGACGACGCAGCGGCGCGGCGTTTCGCTGTCGATGCTTTCGAAACGGACCAGTCGTTCAAACGCATCAAAGGCGGCAAGGAGCAGGCTTTCCCGATCATCGTCGAAACGGGGGCGCAGCAATTGCCCCGCAATCGCGCCTTCGGCATCGCACGGCACGAAACCCGGATGCATCGCGGCGGCATGGGCTTTGCCGACGGGTTCGAAGATCGTCATCATCGGCGCATGGCGCAGGCGCCCGCCGGACCCAACTGCCGACTGCGCCGCATCGGACGGATCGGCGGCGCGGTTCCGGCGAATCCCTTGTCGCCGCGCGGCGCGAGGCCTAGCAATGATGGGGAAAGAAGGGGAGCGCACCTTGGCTGATTCCATCCATTATGAACTGCAATATCTTGACCTGATGCGCCGCGTCTGGGTCGAGGGTGACGAGCGCGTCGATCGCACGGGTGTCGGCACGCGGTCGCTGTTCGGCGAGACGATGCGATTCTCCCTGAAGGACGACGCCATTCCGCTGCTGACGACGAAGCGCGTCTATTGGAAAACCGCGCTGCGCGAACTGCTGTGGTTCCTGACCGGCGACACCAATATCCGCCCGCTCGTCGCGCAGGGGGTGAAGATCTGGACCGACTGGCCGCTCGATAAATATCGCCGCGCGACGGGCGAGGACATCAGCGCCGCGGATTTCGAGGCGCGCATTGTCGCGGACGCGGGCTTTGCCGCCGCGTGGGGCGACCTCGGCCCCGTATACGGCCATCAGTGGGTGAACTGGCCGCGCTACGAGCCGGCGGGCGACGGGCTGTTTCGTCGCGCCGAACGCGGGCACAACCAGATTGCGGCACTGATCGACTCGCTCAAGAACAATCCGGGGTCGCGCCGACACATTTTCACTGGCTGGAATGTCGCCGATCTGGACCGGATGGCGCTGCCGCCGTGCCACATGACCTATCAATTCCATGTTCGCAGCGACGGCGGGCTGTCGTGCCTGTTGTTTCAGCGGTCGTGCGACCTGGGCCTGGGCTTTGCGTTCAATATTTTCGAGGCGGCGCTGCTGACGCGGATGATCGCCGCGCAATGCGACCTTCATGCGCATGAGGTCGTGTGGACCGGCGGCGACGTGCATCTTTATCTCAATCATGCCGATCTGGTCGAACAGCAACTGGCGCGCGTGCCGGACGGGAAGCCGCGGCTCAGCATCCTGCGGCGCCCGGACAGCATTTTCGATTACCGGTTCGAGGATTTCGCGATCGAGGATTATGCCCCGCAAGCGCCGATTTCCGCGCCTGTTGCGGTCTGACGGCCGCCGTTGCATTCGTATGGCGGTCGTAATAATATGTCGCCAACGTGAAATATAACTAGGCGCCGATTCGCGCCCGAAGGGAAGAAGATATGCCTGAACCGGACAGCCGCCCGGCGAGCAACCTGCCGCCGCTGTCGCTTCATATCCCCGAACCGCGCTATCGCCCCGGCGACACGCCGGACTTCGGCGATATCGAGGTTCCCGCGGTCGATGCAACGCCGCGTCCCGGCGAAGCGACCAAGCCCGATGCGATGCGCGAGCTGTGCTATGGCCTTGTCCGCGTCCTCGACTTCGACGGACAGGCGAAGGGGCCGTGGAATCCCAATCTGGCGCCCGAACGGCTGCGCACCATGCTGCGCTACATGATGCTGACGCGTGCGTTCGACGACCGCATGTTCCGCGCGCAGCGGCAGGGCAAGACCAGCTTTTACATGAAATGCACGGGCGAGGAGGCGACCTCGATCGCCTCGACGATGGCGATCGACCGCGCCGACATGTGCTTCCCCAGCTATCGCCAGCAGGGCATTTTGATCGCGCGCGACTATCCGCTGATCCAGATGATGAACCAGATCTATTCGAACCGCGGCGATCACCTGATGGGGCGGCAGCTGCCGATCATGTATTCGGCGCCCGAGCATGGTTTCTTCAGCGTGTCGGGCAATTTGGCGACGCAATATCCGCAGGCGGTGGGCTGGGCGATGGCGTCGGCGTCGAAGGGCGACAGCCGCATCGCGACCGTGTGGTGCGGCGAGGGCTCGTCGGCCGAGGGGGACTTCCATTCGGCGCTGACCTTCGCGACCGTGTATAACGCGCCGGTCATTTTCAACGTCGTCAACAACCAGTGGGCGATTTCGAGCTTTTCGGGCTTTGCTGGCGGCGAGCGCACGACCTTTGCGGCGCGCGCGGTGGGGTATGGCATCGCGGGGTTGCGCATCGACGGCAATGATCCGCTTGCGGTCTATGCCGCGACGCAGTGGGCCGCCGACCGCGCGCGCACGAACAATGGCCCGACCTTGATCGAGCATTTCACCTATCGCAGCGAAGGGCACAGCACGTCGGACGACCCGAGCGCGTACCGCCCCGCGGGCGAGGCGACCGCCTGGCCGTTCGGCGACCCGATCGCGCGGCTCCGTCAGCATCTGGAGCTCCTCGGCGAATGGGATGCCGAGCGCCACGAAGCGCAGGCGAAGGAGCTCGACGAGCTGGTCAAGACGACGCAGAAGCAGTCGGAAAAGCTGGGTATTCTCGGTCACGGGATGCACCAGCCGTTCGAAACGATGTTCGAGGATGTGTTCGAGGAAATGCCCTGGCACCTCAAGGAACAATGCGCGCAGATGCTTGCCGAGCAAGAGGCCAAGTTCGGCCCCGACTGGAAGCCCGAATAATGGCGGAAGACACCAAAACGATGAACATGATCGAGGCGATCAACAGCGCCATGGACGTCATGCTCGAACGCGATCCCGCGACCGTCGTGATGGGCGAGGATGTCGGCTATTTCGGCGGCGTGTTCCGCGCGACAGCGGGCCTCCAGAAAAAGCATGGCAAGACGCGCGTGTTCGACACGCCGATCAACGAATGCGGCATCATCGGCGTTGCGGTCGGCATGGGCGCCTATGGCCTGCGCCCCGTTCCCGAAATCCAGTTCGCGGACTATATCTATCCGGGTCTCGACCAGCTTGTGAGCGAAGCGGCGCGGCTGCGTTACCGTTCGGCAAACGATTTTATCTGCCCGATGACGGTGCGCACCCCGTTCGGCGGCGGAATTTTTGGCGGCCAGACGCACAGCCAGTCGCCCGAAAGCATCATGACGCATATCTGCGGCGTCAAGACGGTGATCCCGTCGAACCCCTATGATGCCAAAGGCCTGCTGATCGCGGCAATCGAGGATAACGACCCCGTCGTCTTCCTTGAACCCAAGCGCATTTATAACGGCCCGTTCAGCGGCTATTACGACCGCCCGGTCGAGCCCTGGTCCAAACATGCAGCAAGCGCGGTGCCCGAGGGCTATTACCGCATCGACCTGGGCAAGGCGGCGACGGTGCGCGAAGGCGAGGCGCTGACGATCCTTGTTTACGGCACGATGGTGCATGTCACCAAGACGATCGTCGAGGAAATGGGCATCGACGCCGAGATCATCGACTTGCGCACATTGTTGCCGCTCGACATCGAGGCGGTCGAGGCGTCGGTGAAGAAAACCGGCCGCTGCCTGATCATCCACGAAGCGACGCGCACGTCGGGCTTTGGCGCCGAACTCGCCGCGCTGGTGCAGGAACGCTGCTTCTATCACCTCGAAGCGCCGGTCGAGCGCGTCACCGGGTTCGACACGCCCTATCCGCACAGCCTCGAATGGGCCTATTTCCCCGGCCCGGTGCGCATCGCGACCGCGCTCACCAAGATTTTGAAGGACTGACGCCATGGCCCGCTATTCATTCCGCCTGCCCGACATTGGCGAAGGCATCGCCGAAGCCGAGATCGTCGCCTGGCACGTCAAAATCGGCGAGCGCGTCGAGGAAGACGCGCAGCTTGCCGACATGATGACCGACAAGGCGACCGTCGAAATGGAATCGCCGGTGTCGGGGGTCGTCGTCGAACTGGCGGGCGAGGTTGGCGACCTGATCCCGATCGGATCGACGCTGGCGGTGATCGAGACCGATGAGGATGGTGACGGCACGGTCGACGCGCCGCCCGCCGATACGCCGGTCGAGGAAGAAATTGTCGCAGAGACGCCGGGGGCCGAGGAGGTTTCGGACGCTGAGGCGGTTCCCCTCCCGCTTGCGGGAGGGGCTAGGGGAGGGCCTGTTGAGCCCACTCCGGCAATTTCTGAAACAACCCCTCCCCCGACCCCTCCCGCAAGCGGGAGGGGAGATAAGGCTGTCCTCGCGTCCCCCGCCGTCCGCGCGCGTGCGAAGGATCTGGGCATCGACCTGTCGCAGGTGCAGTCCGACGGCGACCGGATCCGCCATGCCGATCTCGACGCCTTCCTGCGCTACAGCGCGGGACAGGGCTATCACGCCCCCGGCGTCAGCCGCGCGCGCGCCGACGAGCCGATCAAGGTCATCGGGATGCGCCGCAAGATCGCCGAGAATATGGCGGCGTCGAAGCGCGCGATCCCGCATTTTACCTATGTCGAGGAAATGGACGTCACCGCGCTCGAAGACATGCGCGCGGATCTGAACGCCAATCGCGGCGGCCGGCCGAAGCTGACGATGCTGCCCTTCCTGATCGTCGCGATCTGCCGCACGATCCCTGAGTTCCCGATGATCAACGCGCGCTATGACGACGAGGGCGGCGTGGTGACGCGCTATGGCGCGGTGCATCTGGGCATGGCGACGCAGACTGACGCCGGGCTGATGGTTCCGGTGATCCGTGACGCGCAGGACAAGAATGTCTGGCAGCTCGCAAGCGAGATCACGCGCCTCGCCGAAGCCGCGCGCACCGGCAAGGCCAAGGTCGAGGAACTGACTGGCGGCACGCTGACGGTCACCTCGCTGGGCCCGCTCGGCGGGATCGCGACGACGCCGGTGATCAACCGGCCCGAGGTTGCGATCATCGGGCCGAACAAGATCGTCGAGCGCCCGGTGTTTGACGGTGACGACATTCGCCGCGCGAAGCTGATGAACCTGTCGATCAGTTGCGACCACCGGGTGGTCGATGGCTGGGATGCCGCGAGCTATGTTCAGGCATTGAAGAAGCTGATCGAAACGCCGGTGTTGTTGTTCGCGGATTGAACCTACCCAATTCCGTTCGTGTCGAGCGAAGTCGAGACACCCCGAGGGCACGTGCTGACGATGGGCATCTCGACTTCGCTCGATGCGAGCGGGGTTTTGGGTGGGTTAGAGCCCCAACCCCGCGAAACTCGTCTGATCGAACTTCAGCTTGAAGGTCACATAAGCGCCCGAGCGCGAAAAACGTGCATCCTCGAAATCGCTGTCGTGGAAACCCGCGAAATTGTAACCGAAGGTGATGTTGGCGTTCCTCATCGGCGCCAGCGTCAGTGTCGGACCGCCCGCCCAGCTGACGGTATCGGCAGCGGTGCCGACGCGGACGGTGCCCGACGCGCCGACATCGACATGCTCGCCGAGGTTGAAACGGACGTCGGCGCCGATCAGGTTCGACCAGCCCTTCACATCGTCGACGCCGAAGCGGTCGAAACTATAGCGCGTGCCCCAGAACAGGCCGATCTCGGCCCGCTCGTACCACATGCCGCCTTCGCCGCGCGCGCCGAGCGGGGTCCAGTTGATCGACAGGCTGTTGAGCAGGCGGCGGCTTGTCGCATCGCCGTCGATCGTCAGCGCGCCGCCGATCGGCCCGGCTTGGCCCGCAACCGCATCGCGCACCTTGTCCGAGCGGAACTCGCTCTTATTGAGCCACGAAATCCGCGAATCGGCGGGGCGGTGCGCCCAGCTCATTTCGAACTGGATCACCTCGGTCGTCGGCGCCGTGCCGCTGCCGCTCGCCTTTGCGTATGTGAAGAGCGCGCCCAAGGCGCGGCCTTCGCCAAGCTGGCGCAGGCCGCCGAGCGTCAGGCCATAGCGGTTGGCGAGTTCGCCGTCGCGATATTCGGCGCGGCCGGTGAGCGTCCAGCGGTCGGCGCGGTACGTCGCGCCGGTGCTGATCGCCAGGAAATCTTCGGTCAGCACATTATTGCCGCCCAGAAAGCCACCCGATGCCACCGGCTGTTCGGCATTGAGCACGTCGCCGGCGCGAATCCCGCCGATGGTGCGATTGCCGTCGACCGACACATCGACCGACAGATGTTTGCCGAGCTTCAGCGACTGCGACAGGCCATAGGCGGCGAAGCTGCGCGGGCCATATTCGCCGATGTCCTGCCGGTTCGCTGTGGCGAGCAGGCGCGCGCCGGACCAGGGGGTCAGGTCGAAGCCGAGCCGCGCGGTGCGCGCGCGGACCGTATCGCCGTCGGCGATTTCATAGCTGCCGACGAGGTTCACGTCGCGACTGATGCCGAAGCGTGCGCCCAGCCGGTGGCGGGTCGGGAAGTCGATGCTCGCATCCTTGCCGCCCAGCGCGAATTCGGTCTGCGCGTCGAGTTCGAGGCGCTTGTCAAACAGGCGCTGCGTCGCGCCGAGCTGGACGATGGTCGAACGATTGCGCGAGCCGTCGGACAGGCGATCGTCGGCGTGGGTCAGCCCGGCGCGCGCGACGCTGCTGCCATTGTCATATTCGACGAGCGCGCGCGCGGCGCGGCGGCGTGCGTTGCTGTCCAGATAATCTTCCTGCCACGCGCTGCCCGTCAGCGACAGCGTGCGCGTCGCGCGCAGTCGCGCGTCGAAACCGAATTTGCGCGTGCCATCCTCACCGCGATTGAGCTGGCCCGTGCCGAAACCGGCCTCGCGCTCGCGGATATAGGCCAGGAAATCGGCAGTGCTGCCATGATGTTCGGCCTCGATCAGCCACGCCTTTGCCGTTCCTTCAGCGGCGCTGCTGCCGTTCGTGACCTTGGCATCGCTGACCGCCAGTTCGGCGCGGACTTCGGTGTCGATGTTCGGGCGATAGCGCGCGTCGATGCCGCCGATGTCGGTCTTGGTGTATCCATCCTCGTCGTGGATGAAGGTCGCGCCGATGCGCAGCTTTTCATCGTCCGAGCGATAGCTGACGCGCCCGCCGGCGTTGAGCACGCGCTGGCCGACACCATCGACTTCATATTCGGCGACGATGAACTGCGGGTCGAGGTTCGATGACCGGCTGAGCACGGGCGCGCGGAAACGGATCGTGCCCGATAGATAGTCGATGTCGTAATCGATGTGGCGGGACAGGGTGACGCTGTCGACGATGCGCTCGCTGTGCAGCCGGTCGCGCGTTTCGATGACGATCCGCTCGCTGTTCGGCAATATGTCGCGCGCGCCGAGTTGGTAAGGGCCGGTCAGGCCATTGCCCTGAATCTCGTCGCGGCGAAAGCGATAGGGTGTGTCGGCCACAAAGGCGGTCGCCGCGAGGTTGCGGCCGCGATACTCGGCCTTGCCGCCGTTGAGCGCGCGCTGATAACGGGCGAGTTCGGGTTCCGAAATCCCCGTCTCGATATCGCCGAACATTGCGTAAAATTGCGGGCGTTCGAGGCGCAGGTAGAGCTTGCCCACCGATGCGGCGTCGGAGCGCGTCTCGTTGCGGTCGGCATAGATGGTGTAATAGGCGCGCGGGTCGATCACGCCGCCGAAGCGCGCATCGTCCGCCTCCTTGTCGCTGTCATAGGCCAGCGTCATCAGCCATTTGCCGCGCACGCGCCCCTTGGCATAGAGCGCGAGCCGCGCATCGGCATTAAGGTCGTCCAGCGTCTCGGCCACCGGCTCCATCCGGTCATCGAGCGTGTTGTACCCGAGCGTGCCCGCGGCAAAGCCGACGACGGTCCACGGGCGGGTGCCGGGATCGAGCCAGGTTTCGATCGTCTGTTTGCGCGTTACCCGATCGTCGCGGAACAGGAAGTCGATCGCGAGCGTGCCCGATGCGGTGGTCGGTTCAAGCTCGATGTAAGCGATGCCGTCGTCGCCATCGACCTTCCACGCCGGCTGCGCGCGTTCGAGGCCCGACAGCTGGCGCGCCTGCTGTGCATCGGCCTCGACCGCGGGATAATAGGGAGCGGGGACGCTGAAGTCGCCGGTCAGCCCGGCGCGGATCGGCTTGCCGTCGCGGTCGGTCAGGCGCACGGCGATCACCGGGCGCGTCACGCCGTCGGCGACCAGCACCGACTTTTCGCGGATCAGCGCCGCGCGCATCGGCGTGATCGAATAACGGACGCCGCGTTCGAGCGTTTCGACCAACGCGCCGTTTGCGTCCCTGACCTCGGCCACCAGCCGATTTTCGCTCTCGCGGATTTCGAGCGCGCGCCACAGGCTGACCGCGACGCGGCCGTCGGCCGATTTGCTGACGCCTTCAAAGGTCAGCGGATCGGCGGGCTGGCCGTTGACGCGCAGCGTGACGATCTGGCCCGGCGCGTGCTTGATCGCGGCGCGGATCGCCTTGGCGCGCGGATTATGGTCGGCGGCGGGGAAGAGCCAGCCGATACCGGGGGCCTGCCCGGCGAGCCAGTCGCGGTTGGCGCCCGCGGATTCGGGATCGGACAGGGGTGTCGCTGCCGGACGCGCCGCGGTGGCCGCTGCGGCGCGCGGCGCGCTGGCGGTGGCGCGGAAGTCGGCGCGTTTCAGCGCGCCGCCGCGGCCTTCGACGAAGCGCGAGATGGCGCTGCCCGCGCTTTGCGTGCTCCGCGCACAGTCGACGGCCGCGCGGTCGAGCGGCAGCGTTGAGGGATCGATCTGCACGACGTGCAGGCCGGGGCGGACGCCCTCGAAATGATAGCGGCCATCCTCGTCGGTGACGGTGTAGCTGCCGTCCTGCAGCATCACGCGCACGCCCATGATGCCGTCGGCCTTGCCCGGATCGACCGCGCAGCCGCCGTCGGCGATGCGGCCGATGATCGTCATGCGGTCGCCGAGCTGGTCGCGTTTGATCGCGACCGTCGCTTCGGCGATATTGCTTGCCGCTCCGCGATTGTCGGTCGCGCTGGCGCGGTTGAGCGCGCTGCCGGGCTGCGCCGACACGACGACCTCGGCCAGATAGGTGAGCAGCGCCGACTGCGCCGCGGCGATGCCGGGCAGGGTGACGGTGAAGGCGCGGCCGTTCGCCTCGACCATGGCGTCGACGCGGACGCCGTCGATGCGCACGGTGTTGGCGCGCAGGCGCATCCCGGCGGGCAGGACGTCGCGCACCGTCACCGCGCCGGTGGTGCGGCGCGGGTCGCGGTTGGCGACCTCGATCCGATATTGCACGACATCGCCCGGCACGGCGATCTGCGTCGAGGTCGTCTTGCGCAGGACCAGCGGCAGGCCGGGCTGATCGACCGGGATGTCGACGCGGACGGGGGCGGGGCTGTCCAGCGTGAAGGCGCGGCCATAGCTGGCGTCGACGATCGTGAACGGCTGGCCGTCGTCAGGGCGGCGAAAAGCGGCAAGATCGGCCGGGCTCGACGTCGATGGCGCGGTGAACGGCACGGGCGGTTCGACGACGAGGCGGTAGCTGCCCGGGGCAACGAAGGGAAAGCGATAGTCGCCCGCCGGGAAGTCATAGACCGTGCCGCTCGAATCGGTGACGCGCTGCCCGGTGATGACGCTGGAGGGATAGGTCGAAACGCCGTCGTCGCCGAACACTTGGGCGGGCTGGCCGGTGGCGGCGTCAACGATCGTGACGCGGCTGCCCGCCACCGGCGCGCCGTCGCCGCTGTCGAACACGATGCCGAACGGGTCGACGAGGAAGTCGATCGTCGCGAGCGCGACCAGGCTGGCGCTCGCTTGGTCGGACACGCGCAGCGTGAGCGGCGTGCCGGGATCGACCGACAGGCGGCAGTCGCCCTCTGCCACGGCGGGCGGCACGCCGATCGTGTTGATGAAACCGACGAACTCGCCGCTGTTTGCGGCGGTTTCGGTGAGGGTGATCGATTCGCGGTCGCCATTTTCAAGCGCGAGCACGACGGGCAGCGTGTCGCGCGCTTGCGGGTCGCGGTTCGCGGACGCGAGCGTCACGCCGACGACAAGCAACTCGCCGGCGCGGAAGCTGTCGCTGCTTTGAAGCGATGCCGGGGCGGTGGAAATCCCGGCATAGACACCGGAAAGCGGGATCGCGGCCGTCGGCGCGACGCTGAGCGCCCCGACGCCGCTGGGGCGTGCGCGAACGCAGGGCGTCGGCGCCAGCGGCACCGACCGGTCGCCGCCGCCGCTCGTCAGGCGATAGGTGGCGATGCGCGGCGGTTCGGGTGGGCGCGGAACGACGGTTACGTCGACGCGGTTCGACAGCACCGCGCCGCGCTGGCCGTCGTGCGTCCATTCGGCCGACGCGGTGTTTGTGATCACCTGCGCGCGCGCCGCCGGTGCCGCAGGCAGCAAGGCTGCCGCCGCGAGGGCGCCCAAGAGGCCGAAATATGGTTCGCGGATCGCCATGACAGCCCCGAAGGGAGCAGCGGCGCCAGGCAATGCCGAGGCGCGCGCTGCTCCCGTCCGTTACGCGGTCAGTTGACCGTGGCGCGGAAAACGAGGGTGCGCGTCGCGCCGGCGGCGATCGTTGCGATCGTCCCCGACACATCGGGCGCCGAATAGCTGCCGCCAACGGCCCCGTCGGCATTGCACGTTCCCGCGGTGACCGTGCCGTTCAGCCGGATTGTCCCGGCGCTGAACGTCAGCTGGCCCGGCACGGGATCGTTGATCGCGACCGACGTGGCATCGGCGCTGCCAGAATTCGCGACGGCGATGCAATATTCGACGACCGCGCCGGGAATCAGTTTCGGGTTGGTCGTGTTGTTGAACGGGTCGGAGATGACGCGGCTGGTCTTGGTGACCGTCAGCGTCGCCGTTTGCACCGTGTAATCGTCGTTGTCGCTGTGCGACCCGTCGCGCGCAGCGTCGCCCGTCACGCCCGCCGTATCCGCAAAGACCGTGTCTTTGCCCGCGGTGTTCGCGCCGGTGGTTTCGGTGATCGCCGCACCCTGGCTGCCCGATGTGCCGCCTTCGCGCGCGGTTGCACGAAGCGTGACCCCGGCGACGGTATTGTTAGCAAGAGCGGCCGGAATATCGGCGACGACGAACAGGCGGATCGCCGTGTCGACGACGAGTTCGTCGATATAACCCGAAATCAGCGTATCGCCCACGTCCCAGCTGCCAATCGAGCCGGAGGATGTGTTGTCGCGATAGATGCGGACGTTGCTCGCGTCGAAACTGTCGGTGCCGCCATGCGCGGCGGTGCTGCCGGTGATCTGCGAGGCGACGAGCGCGAAATCGAGCACTTCGTTCGAACTGTTCGTCAGCTGGAAGGTCGTGACGGCGTTGGTCTGGCCCGGAACGACATTGGTCGTGACCGTGCCGACTTCTTCGACGAGCAGGTTGATCTTGCGGTCGACGGTGAAATTGTCCGACGCCGATTGCTGGCCCTGTGCGACGCCCCCGACCTGATAGTCGACGGTGGCGGTATTGGTAATCGTGGTTCCCGCGGTCGTGCCGGCAGCAAGTGCCGGCGTGGCGGCGAGACTTGTGATCGCCGCCAGACCGATGAAGCCCACGGTGTTCAGCTTGCTGGTCATAGCTGAAGCTCCCTGGCTTGGTCGATTGCCTATTCCCCACCGCTGGCAATCAGGAAGCGGTTATTTTCAGGTCGCTATTTGACGACTCCCCGAAACATGAGCTTGCCCGTGGCGCCCGCCGGAATCGGCTTTTGAAAGGCCCAGCGGATATGCGTGACGTCGGCGGGCTGCGCCGTGCGGCGCGTGCCGTCGGCCGCGGCGACCGACAGGTCGGCGAGCAGTCCCCACTGCTTGCCGCCATCGACCGACACGAGCGGCTGCGTATCGCCGGCATCGGCGAACCGGACCGCGGACGGCATCGGGTTGGTAATCACGAATTTGTCGGCCGCCTGCGGGCCGGCATTGCGATAATTGAGCACGAAGACGAGCCGGTCGCCGGGAACGACGACCTTGGGCTCTTCGAGCAGGACGCGCTGCTTGCCTTCGGCGTCGGTCGAAACGCGCTCGACGAAGACATTATTGTCGAGCGCGACATGGTTCGCGGCAAGGGCCGGTCCCGGCAGCGCGGCGGTGAGCAGGAACAAAAGGGCGGGGCGCATGGGCATCTCCATCAATCGATCATGGTCTGGAAGGTGACGGTGCGGGTCTGGCCGCCGGCGACGGTGCCGAGCGCGACATTGATCCGCGTTCCGTTGAAATCGCCCGCGTCGGCGTCGGCCGCGTCGGTAAGGGCGCTGCCGCCGAGGGTGATCGAGCCGGGAACAAAGCTGGTGTCCGCGGGAATATCGTCGGTGATCGCGAGCCCGTTCACCGAACCGCTGCCCGCAACGGTGGCGACGATCGTGTAGGTGATCGTCGCGCCGGGGACCGGGTCGGCAGTGCCGAGCGTGTTGGTGATGCTGGCCGATTTGACGAGCGTGACCGTCGCGGCCGAAACGACAAAGGCGCCCGCATCTTCGCCGTCCGCACCGGTCGAGCCGACGACGGCGTCGCCGCCGCCTTCGCCCTGGCCGGCGAAGCTGGTGCCAGGGGCGCCGGTTCCGGTCTTGGCCGCCGCAATCAGACTGACGATGCCGCGGTTGCCGTCGGCGACCGTTCCGGGCGTCGTCGTCACGACGAACACGGTGATGCTTTCGTCGGGATCGAGCGTCGGATCGTTCGCGCCCGCTGTGTAAAGCGTGTCGGTGCCCGCGTCGAACAGGCCGTCGCCATTGTCGATATAGACTTGCGTGACGGCGGGATCATAATCGTCGCCGCCAGCGTTTGCCACCGTGCTCAGCGCGAAATCCTCGACGCCGTTGCCCGTGTTGGTGACCGAGAAGGTCAACACCTGTCCGGTCGCGCCTGGCATCGTCGGCACGTCGGCGGGATTGCTCGAATCGACGGTGACGTCGAGCAGTTCGTCGACGAGCAGGTCGACGCGGTTGGAGTCGATGGTGGTCGGCCCGCCGCCGGTATCGAAACTGGCGGTGGCGGTATTGCTGATCGTCGAACCGGCGCGCGTGCCGGCGGCGTTCGCCTGCATCGGCAGCGCAAGCGCGGCCAGCAGGGCGATGAGTGAACAAGAGGGTAGAAGCCGATGCTTCGCGCCCCCCACAGGCGCTATCATCATCAAATTGACTCCGAAAGGTTGGTCCTTGGAGCCGTCAGTCGCCGATAAAGGGTAATTTCTGGTTAAAAAGTCGTTGGAAAGCTGTGTTTTGCTCCAAAAAGGGACAGGCTCCGCCCCGCTTTTGCCGCAAATTGGGGCGACTGGCGCGATGCGTGAAGCGCGCGTAAGAAGAGGCGGTTAACAAGGGAGAATGGGGTGGCGGACGACAGGGGCAGCGAGGATATGCGACCGCGCATCAATCCGCTGCACCAGATCGAGATCGACGATTTTCGCCGCGACCGGCTTCTCGCCGCGCTCGCGCTGATTCTCGGCGCCAGCTTCTGCCTTGGCCTGCCCTTTGCCTTGCAGGCCGGCGCCGAATTTTTCCTCCCGCTCACCGCCGCGATCGTCATTGCGATCGCGCTCGTGCCGTTGCTCGAATGGCTCGAGCGGCGCGGCGTGCCGTCGGCGCTTGCGGCCTTTTTGTCGCTTGCCGCCTTCCTTGCGATCATCAACGCGGCGCTGGCGATCATCGTCGTGCCGGCAACCGGCTGGTTCGCGCGGCTCCCCGAATCGATCCCGCGCATCCAGAGCAATCTGGCGCCGCTGATCGATTTTTACTCGACGCTTCAGCGTTTCGTCGACCGCACCTTGATGTCGGTGGCGAGCGGCACCGAGGCGACGGCGCAGGCGGTGGCGGCGACCGCACCGACCTCGGTCGTCGATTATTTCATCTCCTCGGCGCCGGCGGCGGCGATCCAGCTGTTCTTCGCCGTGCTGGTGATCTTTTTCTTCCTCGCGGGCTGGACGCGGCTGCGCCGCGGCACGATTCGTCGCCGCGGCAGCTTCGACGGGGCGATGCAGACTGCGCGGGTGATCCAGAATGTCGTCGATGCGACCGCCGACTATCTGGCGACGATCACGATGATCAACGCGGTGCTGGGCCTGATCGTCGCGCTGTTGCTGTGGGCGCTGGGGATGCCATCGCCCTTCATGTGGGGCGGGATCGTCAGCATCTGCAATTTCGTGCCCTATCTGGGGCCGATCGTCGCGGCGGTGCTGCTGGGCCTCGGCGGCCTGATGACCTTTGACGCGGTCGGCTTTGCGCTGCTGCCCGCGCTGATCTTTATCGGCGTCCACCTGGTCGAGGCGAATCTGATCACGCCGCTGGTGCTCGGCAAGCGGCTGACCATCAATCCGCTGCTCATCCTCGTGTCTCTTAGCTTTTGGGGATGGGTGTGGGGGACGCCGGGCGCGCTGCTTGCGGTGCCCTTGCTGCTGATCCTCCAGACCGTGCTGGCCTCGACGGGAACGCCCGATCTGGCCGGTTTCCTGTTCGAACATGGCACGTTGACGACGACCGACGAGGTGCGCGATCGATTAAATCGCACGCAGGAGGAACGCGACGGTTGACAGGCCGGAGCGCGCGCAATATTGGCGCTGCTCCCAAGCACACGCGGGTGTAGCTCAGTTGGTTAGAGTGCCGGCCTGTCACGCCGGAGGTCGCGGGTTCGAGCCCCGTCACTCGCGCCATTCCTCGTCTTTCGGGACGGAATGGCCACCGCAGCTTGGGATCATTCCCTCATCGGAATATTCTGGATTGGCGCCGCTCCTTAGCGGCGCCAGGTCCCCAGTTCCATCCAGCGCAGCAGCGGTTTCAGCGGCGCGATCCAGATGACCCCTGCGACGAGATAGAAGAGCGCCTGCACCAGCACCGGCCAGCTGCCCACCCACGGCGACAGGCTGACGATGAGGACCGTCCAGCCCGCAATGAGCGTCAGGATCAGGAACATGCCCGCGGGCTTGCGCCAGCTCGGCTGGGGATTGGCAGGCTGGTCGTTCACAGGCGGTCTCCGCAAAGGATCAATTCTTGTTCGGTGAGGATCGCGTCGAGCGCGATGTCGGTCGATTCGCGCGGGATAGTGTCGATCTCCTGCACCGACCAGCCGATCCCGATCCGCAGAGCCGACGGATACGCGGCGAAATAGCGATCATAATGGCCGCCGCCCTGACCGATGCGGCCGCCCTGACGATCGAAACCGACGAGCGGGCAGAAAATGACATGCGGTGCTGCCGAAGGCGCGTCGCCGTCCGGCTGCTGCGTCCCCCATGGCCCTCTCACGAGCGAGTCGCCCGGTCGCCAGCGGCGAAAATCCATTTCGGCGACGCGGCCGGCGTGATGCGGCAACGCCAGCGCGCCGGCGGTGGCCAGATCGGCGAACATCGGCAGCACGTCGGGCTCATCGCCGTGCGCGACATAGGCGCCGACGACGGCGTGATCGGACAGAAGCTCGACCAGCGGTGCGGGAAGCGCCCGAAAGGCGGCGAGCTGGGCCATCCCGTCGAGGTTGGCGGCGAAATGCCGCCGCCGGAAGCGCAGCCGTTCGCGCAGTTTCTGCTTTTGCTGGGCCAGGTCGGCGGACAAGTCGGTCATCGCCTCCCCCTTGGGATCTGGACTGGCTCAATCGGTTGGCGGGACCGCCGAGGTCGTTTGCTGGAAAGTCCTCTGACGCCAGTAACGTCAGGTGGGAACCATGTGCGTCGGACCAGGGTCCGGGCAGGGACAGCTCCCTAGGATGATGTATCGCCTCAGGGATTTTCGCAAAAGCTCGTGCCGGGCAGTGCCCGCCATCCCCTATGTAGGAGTGCGGGCAGCTTTGCTCAAGGGAGTTGCTCGACGCGCGTCGCCAGCGTTTCGATCCGGTCGGCGATTTGCATCAGCGCGCGGCCGTGCGCGAGGTTGACCGCAGCAGGGGCGGTGGGCGCGGCGTCGCGTGCGGCCTTCAGCTCCTTCAGCGCCGCCTGCTCGCGGGCGATCGCAGCCTTGAGTTCGTCGCGCGCCGCCGCCTCGCGGCTTTCGGCGAGCGCAATCGCCGCGCGTAGCGAGTCCGACTGCGGCTCGGCCTTTTCGATCTTGCCGCGCGCTTCCTGCGCCTCGTCGGCGAGCATCAGCGCGGCGAACAGCAGTTGGCGAACCTCGGTCCCGCCGGGCATCGTGCGCGCCTTTTCATCGACGGCCGCCGCCAGCTGGATCAGCTGCGATTCCTCACCGTCGGCGCAATGCACATCATAGGGGCGTCCCGCGATGGTCAATTTGACGTCAGCCACGGTCGGCCTCCGCGATCAGTCGATCGAGCTCGCCGATCACCGCCGCAACCTCGGCTTTCAGGGCCGATTGGTCGGCAGCAGGCGCGGCGACGGCGGATGCGGGGCGGTTCGCCCGATCGGCCAGCGCCTTTTCGATACGGCTCAGCGCGCGCTCGATACGGCCGATGGCCAGGCTGGATTCGTCGAGATCGAGTTCCATGGCCATAGGGTTAGCAGCGCCGGGGGAGGGGTGCAATCGCCTGTCCGCGCGGAAATGCACGCGAATTTGTGCCGCGAGCGGTTGACTCCTGACCCCGTCACCGCAAAGGGCTGTCCCACCGAATCCGGCCACCCTATCATCCTTTTCCGGGGGACTCATGACAATGCCCGAACGTCAGCTCGCCAACGCGATCCGCGCGCTTGCGATGGACGCCGTACAGGCCGCCAACAGCGGCCACCCGGGGATGCCGATGGGCATGGCCGACGTCGCCACCATACTCTATTCGGATTATCTGAAATTCGATCCGAGCGATCCCAAATGGGCCGACCGCGACCGATTCGTGCTGTCGGCAGGCCATGGCTCGATGCTCGCTTATGCGACGCTGCACCTCGCGGGCTATGCGCGGCCGACGATCGAGGACATCCGCAATTTTCGCCAGCTGCACAGCCCGTGCGCCGGGCATCCCGAAAATTTCGAGCTCGAGGGCGTCGAGACGACCACCGGCCCGCTGGGGCAGGGACTCGCGACCGCGGTCGGCATGGCGATCGCCGAGCGGCATCTGAACGCCATTTATGGCGACGCGCTGATCGACCACCGCACCTGGGTGATCGCGGGCGACGGCTGCCTGATGGAAGGCATCAACCACGAGGCGATCGGGCTTGCCGGCCATCTTGGTCTCGGGCGCCTGACGGTGCTGTGGGACGACAACAAGATCACGATCGACGGATCGACCGACCTGTCGACGAGCGAGGACATCGCCGCGCGCTATGCCGCCACCGGCTGGCATGTCGAAAGCTGCGACGGGCATGATCCCGCCGACATTCGCCGCGCGCTCGACGCTGCGCTCGCCGACCCGCGCCCATCGCTGATCGCGTGCCGCACGATTATCGGCTTTGGCGCGCCGAACAAGCAGGGCACCTCGGCAACGCACGGCGCCCCGCTCGGCGCCGACGAGATCGCCGCGGCGCGCAAGGAACTGGGCTGGACCGCTGAACCTTTCGTTATTCCGGCCGACATCGCGGCGGCGTGGGGGGCCTTTGGCGAAAAGGGCAAGGCACTTCATGCCGAATGGAATGATCACCTTGCAAGCAACGAAAAGAAAAGGGAATTTGAAGATCGTATGAACGCCAAGGTCGTTCCGGGCGATGCCTTCAAGGCCTATCTCGACCGGCTCGTCGCCGAGCCGCCGAAGGTTGCGACGCGCAAGGCGTCGGAAAACACGCTGAGCGCGCTCACCGCCGATATTGCGTCGCTGGTTGGCGGCAGCGCCGATCTTACCGGTTCGAACAACACCAAAACATCATCGACCAAACCGCTGACGAAGAATGATTATTCGGGGCGCTATATCTATTATGGCATCCGCGAATTCGGGATGGCCGCGGCGATGAACGGCATGGCGCTGCACGGCGGCGTTGTCCCCTATGGCGGCACCTTCCTCGTGTTCGCCGATTATTGCCGCGCGGCGATCCGCCTGTCGGCGCTGCAGAAGCAGCGCGTCGTCTATGTCATGACCCACGACAGTATCGGGCTGGGCGAAGACGGCCCGACGCACCAGCCGATCGAGCATCTGCAATCGCTGCGCGCGATGCCGAACCTGCTCGTCATGCGTCCCGCCGACGCGGTCGAGACCGCCGAATGCTGGGCGCTGGCGCTGGCGCAGACGGACCGCCCGTCGCTGCTCGCGCTGACCCGCCAGAACCTGCCGCCGCTGCGCCACGACGTCACCGAAAATCTTTGCGCCAAAGGCGGTTATCGCCTTCGCGATGCGTCGGCGGCGCGCAAGGTCGTGCTCGTTGCGACGGGTTCCGAAGTGTCGCTTGCGATCGAGATTGCCGACAAGCTCGAGGCCGCCGGCCATGGCGCCGACGTCGTCTCGATGGTGTCGACCGAATTGTTCGACGAACAGGACGCTGCCTGGCAAGCCGAAATCCTGCCCGCCGACACGCTGATCGTGTCGATCGAGGCGGGCACGACCTTTGGCTGGGAACGCTATACGGGCCGCGGCGGCCTGCGCTTCGGCATCGACAGTTTTGGCGCTTCGGCGCCGATCGAAGACCTATTCAGGCATTTCGGCCTTACCGCCGATGCTATCACCCCCCAGATCCTGACACGGCTGAGCAATTAAGAACCGGCCAACCATTCGCAGAAAGGACTCCTCGAACATGGCAGTGAAAGTCGCAATCAACGGTTTCGGACGCATCGGCCGCCTCGTGGCGCGCGCCATCCTCGAACGTCCCGACTGCGGGCTCGAACTGGTCGCGATCAACGATCTGGCCGATGCCGCGTCGAACGCGCTGTTGTTCAAGCGCGATAGCGTCCATGGCCCGTTCCCGGGCGACGTCAGCGCCGACGGCGACTTTCTGGTGGTCAACGGCCAGCGTATCCGCGTGACCGCCGAGCGCGATCCCGCAAACCTGCCGCACGCCGAACTTGGCGTCGACATCGCATTGGAATGCACGGGCTTTTTCGCCGATCGCGACAGCGCGTCGAAGCATCTGACTGCCGGCGCCAAGCGCGTGCTGATTTCGGCCCCCGCCAAGGGCGCCGACCTGACCGTCGTTTACGGAGTCAACCATGACAAGCTGACCGCCGATCATGTCGTCGTGTCGAACGCGAGCTGCACGACCAACTGCCTTGCCCCCGTGGCCAAGGTGCTGAACGATGCCATCGGCATCGAACGCGGGCTGATGACGACGATCCACGCCTATACCAACGATCAGAAGATCCTCGACCAGGTCCATTCGGACAAGCGCCGTGCGCGCGCTGCCGCGATGTCGATCATCCCGACGACGACCGGCGCGGCGCGCGCCGTCGGCGAAGTGCTGCCCGAACTCAAGGGCAAGCTCGACGGATCGTCGGTCCGCATTCCGACGCCGAACGTCAGCCTGATCGACCTGACCTTCACGCCAGCGCGCGACACGAGCGTCGAAGAAGTGAACAAGATCCTGAAGGATGCGGCCGAAGGCGCGCTGAAGGGCGTTCTCGACTATTCGGACGAGCCGCTTGTTTCGATCGACTATAATCATTGCCCGGCAAGCTCGACGATTGACAGCCTGGAAACCGCGGTGCTCGAAGGCAAGCTGGTCCGCGTCGTCAGCTGGTACGACAATGAATGGGGCTTTTCGAACCGCATGGTCGATACCGCGGGTGTGATCGCGAAGCTGCTCTGATCCAAAGGAGACGTCGATGACCGCGTTCAAAACCCTCGACGACATCGGTGACGTCACCGGCAAGCGCGTACTCGTGCGCGTCGACCTCAATGTCCCGATGTTCGAAGGCGCGGTCAGCGATGCGACGCGGATCCAGGCAGCGATGCCGACGATCCGCGAATTGTCGGACAAGGGCGCGATCGTCCTGCTGCTCGCCCATTTCGGGCGGCCGAAAGGGGCGAAGAACCCGACGCAGTCGCTGAGCCTCGTCATGGGCGGGGTCGAGGATGTGCTCGGCCATTCGGTCATGTTCATCCCCGAAGCCGTCGGCGAAGGGGCGAAGGCGGGCATCGCGGTGCTCGCGCCGGGCGATGTCGCGGTGATGGAGAATACGCGCTTCTATCCCGGAGAGGAGACGAACGATCCGGCCTTTGCCGATGCGCTCGCCGAAATCGGCGACCTGTATGTCAACGACGCCTTTTCGGCGGCGCACCGCGCGCATGGCTCGACCGAAGGCATTGCGCATCGCCTTCCCGCCTACGCCGGGCGCGCAATGGAAGCCGAGCTGAAGGCGCTCGACGCGGCGCTCGGCAATCCGGTGCAGCCGGTCGCGGCGGTGGTCGGCGGCGCCAAAGTGTCGAGCAAGATCGACGTGCTGCGTAACCTTGTCGGCAAGGTCGATCACCTGATCATCGGCGGCGGCATGGCGAACACTTTCCTCGCGGCACGCGGGGTCGATGTCGGCAAGTCGCTGTGCGAGCATGAGCTGGTCGATACGGCGAATGCGATCTTCGACGCGGCCGACGCCGCGGGCTGCACGATCCATCTTCCCTATGACGTCGTGGTGTCGAAGGAGTTCGCCCCGAACCCGCCGACGCGCACGGTCAACGTCCACGAGGTCGCCGCCGACGAGATGATCCTCGACGTCGGTCCCGCCGCGACCGAAGCGCTCGCGGACGTGCTCAAAAATTGCCGCACCCTGGTGTGGAACGGCCCGCTCGGCGCGTTCGAGACGCCGCCCTTCGACACCGCGACCGTCGCGCTGGCGAAAACCGCCGCGGCGCTGACCCGCGAAGGCTCGCTGACCTCGGTCGCGGGCGGCGGCGATACCGTCGCGGCGCTCAATCACGCCGGGGTTGCCGGAGACTTCACCTTCGTTTCGACCGCGGGCGGCGCCTTCCTCGAATGGATGGAAGGCAAGCCGCTGCCGGGCGTGGACGCGCTCAAAGCCTAGTTTTCGGGCGCAATTGCATCCTGCGTGGCGGGAGGCTATGCGCGCCGCAACATACGTATGCAAACCATCGGAGACGTTATGACGACCGCCAAAGCCGAGATGCTGGACCAGATCAAGTCGGGGCAGGGCTTTATCGCCGCGCTCGACCAGAGCGGTGGTTCGACGCCCAAGGCACTGAAGGGCTATGGCATCGGCGAGGATGCTTTCGCGAACGACGAGGAGATGTTCGCGCTGATCCATGCGATGCGTTCGCGGATCGTCACCGCGCCCTGTTTCAACGGCGAGAAGGTGATCGGCGCGATCCTGTTCGAGCGGACGATGGACGGCGACGCGGGCGGCAAGTCGGTGCCCGCGCTTTTGTGGGAACGCGGCGTCGTGCCGTTTCTGAAGGTCGACAAGGGGCTGGAAGACGAAGCCGATGGCGTGCAGCTGATGAAGCCCAATCCCGATCTCGACGATCTGTGCGCGCGCGCGGTCGCCAAGGGCGTGTTCGGCACCAAGATGCGCAGCGTCGTCAACCTTGCCAACCCGGCGGGGATCAAGGCGATCGTCCGTCAGCAGTTCGCCGAAGCCGCGCGCATCGCCGCGCACGGCCTTGTCCCGATCATCGAGCCCGAAGTGAATATCAAGAGCGCCGAGCGCGACGCGGCCGACCGGCTGTTGCTGCAAGAGCTGCTCGCGGCGCTCGACGGCTGGACCGGCGCGCCGGTGATGCTCAAACTGTCGCTGCCGACCGAGGCGGGCCTGTTCCAGCCGCTCGTCGATCATCCCAAGGTGCTGCGCATCGTCGCGCTGTCGGGCGGCTTTGCGCGGCCCGAGGCGTGCGCCGAACTGGCGAAGAACCCGGGCATCATCGCGAGCTTCAGCCGCGCGTTGCTGGAGGATCTCCGCCACCAGATGAGCGACGAAGAGTTCAACGCTTCGCTTGGTAGCGCGATCAACGAAATTCACGCGGCCTCCGTGGCCTAGGTGATGGGAGAGGGGTGGCAAGCCGTCGACGATTATATCGCCAGCAAATTGCTGGGCACCGACGACGCGCTTGCGGCCACCCTCGCGAACAATGCCGAACAGGGTCTGCCGCCGATCGACGTGTCGGCGGCGCAGGGCAAGATGCTGTTCCTGCTCGCGCAGATCGCGGGTGCGAAGCGTATCCTGGAGGTCGGAACGCTAGGCGGCTATTCGACGATCTGGCTGGCGCGGGCGCTTCCCGAGGGCGGATCGCTGGTGACGCTCGAACTCGAAGCGCATCATGCCCGCGTTGCGCAGGCGAATCTGGAGCACGCCGGACTGGCCGATAAAGTCGATATTCGCGTGGGCCCGGCGGCGGATAGCCTCGCCGCGATGACAGCCGAAGACCCCTTCGATTTCGTCTTCGTCGACGCCGACAAGCAGGGCAATGCGCATTATGTGCGCGAAGCGATCCGGCTCGGGCGGCGTGGCACGACGATTATCGTCGACAATGTGGTGCGCGAGGGCGGCGTGCTGGAAACCGAGAGCGACGACGAGCGCGTCGTCGGGACGCGTGCGCTGTTCGACATGCTGAGCGCCGACCCGCGTCTGGACGCGACTGCGGTGCAGACGGTCGGCGCGAAGAAATGGGACGGTTTCGTGCTGGCGCGAGTGCGCTAGAGCCCGCCCGCGAAGCGGAACGAGAAACGATAGTCGGCGGGCTTCAGCGTCACGTCGGTGCGCCTTTCCGGCCGCACCGATTCGAGCGTGAATTGGCCGTCGGCGAGCGGCGTCGGTTCGCCCAGCGTCGCCTCGAACGGCTGTTTGTCGCCATTGCCGCGGTGCCACAGCATCTGCACGCGCACGCGGCCTGCCCATATGCAGCGCGCGTTCATCGGGCAGCGGCTGTCCTCGATGACCGCGATCGGCTCGACAATCGGGCCGTCGACATAGGCTTTCTGACCGAGCGCGACGTTGCTGCCATCGGGAAGCGGGGCACCCGCGGTTGTCGCGCAGGCGGAAAGTGCGATTGCGGCGGGGAAGGCGAGGCGGGCGACGTTCTGCATTTGCCCGCGTCTGGCGCCCCCGCTATGAACGCGCCATGACCACCGCACCGACCGCATCGACCTGCCAGCTTTACCTCATCTCGCCGCTCGACGTCGGCGGCGATTTTCCTGCGCAGCTGGAGGAGGCGCTGGCCGCGGGGCCCGTCGCGGCGTTCCAGTTCCGCGTCAAGGGGCTGGACCAGCATGACGCGGCGCGGCTCGCCGAACCTTTGCAGGCGATTTGCGCCGCGCACGAGGTCGCTTTCATCGTCAACGACGATGTTGCCCTTGCGAAGCGCCTGAAAGCCGATGGCGTGCATCTGGGGCAGGGCGATGGCGATCCCCGGGAAGCGCGCCGCTTGCTGGGCCCGGAGGCGCAGATTGGGGTGACGTGTCACAACAGCCGTCATCTGGCGATGGATGCGGGTGATGCGGGGGCCGATTATATCGCGTTCGGGGCGTTTTTCCCGACGACGACCAAGGCGGTCGAACATCGCGCCGACCCCGAAATCCTGACCTGGTGGCAGGGATTGTTCGAGCTGCCCTGCGTGGCGATCGGTGGAATTACCGTCGACAACGCCAAAACGCTTGTCGAGGCAGGGGCCGATTTCCTGGCAGTGTCGGGGGGCGTCTGGACCTATCGCGACGGTCCGGGCGCCGCGGTGCGCGCCTTTACCGAAATCCTGGAAAATCAGCCCGCGGGATAATCGCGCCCCGGCTTTTTGGGATCGTCTTTTTCCGGGCGCTGCGCCGTCATATCCTTGCGCCAGCCGAACAGGCCGGCGCACGGCGCTCCGCGCGGCTGAGAGACGGCATCGCCGCGCGACGGCGGAGAGGGTGGGGAAAGTTCGGCGTTCATCATGGCCGCTCCTATGCCAGTGCGCGTCCGCTGCATATTGGATCGATCCGACAAATCGGCTTCGGTTCGTCGCATTTCACGGTCAAAGGCGCGCGGCCCGGCGCTGCGCGCCTCATGCCGACACGGCGGCTTGCCCTTCGGCGCGGGCGCGGCTAAAGGCGCGCTCCTGTGTCCGGCATATACGATATGCTGGCGGCTCTTTCCATCCTTGTCCAAGTGAGTGTGCGCGATGAAGATCACCGGCGTTGAAATCCGTCCCGGCAATATTATCGAATATGAAGGCGGTATCTGGAAGGTCACCAAGATTCAGCACACCCAGCCGGGCAAGGGCGGTGCCTATATGCAGGTCGAGGCCAAGAATCTGATCGACGGGCGCAAGCTCAACAACCGTTTCCGCAGCGCCGACACGGTCGAAAAGGTCCGCCTCGACACCAAGGATTTCCAGTTCCTCTATGCCGAGGGCGATGACCTGGTGTTCATGGACAAGGACAGCTTCGAACAGATCAACATTTCGAAGGATGTCGTCGGCGAAGCGCATGAGTTTCTGCAGGACGGCATGGATGTCGTGCTCGAGCTTTGGGAAGAGCGCCCGATCTCGGTCGAGCTCCCCGAAACGATCGAAGCGACGATCGTCGAGGCCGACGCGGTGGTGAAGGGGCAGACCGCCTCCTCGTCGTACAAGCCCGCGATCCTTGACAATGGCGTGCGCGTGATGGTGCCGCCGCACATCACCAGCGGCACCCGCATCGTCGTGCATGTGTACGACCGCGAATATGTGCGCCGCGCGGATTAACTGACGTCGCCCCCGCGGAGGCGGGGGCCGCTATCGGCGTAGCGCAAGGTTGCTTGCGGCCCCCGCCTTCGCGGGGGCGACGCATTGGAGAAAAGACCATGGCCGTATCCGGCATCATCACCGTCATGGAACGCGCCGCGCGCAAGGCGGGCACCAAGCTGCGCCGCGACTTCGGCGAGATCGAGCATCTGCAGGTGTCGCAGAAAGGCCCCGCGGACTTTGTGTCGAAGGCCGATCAGGCCGCCGAGCGCACGCTTTATGACGAATTGACCTACGCGCGCCCCGGCTGGGGTTTCCTGATGGAAGAGGCGGGCGAGATCGAGGGCGAGCCCGGCAAGCCGCGCTTCATTATCGACCCGCTCGACGGCACGTCGAACTTCCTCCACGCGATCCCGCATTTCGCGATTTCGATCGCGGTGCAGGAACCGAAACTCGGCGGCGGCTGGGGCGACGTTACGGCGGCGCTGATCTATCAGCCGGTCACCGACGAAAGCTATTGGGCCGAGCGCGGCCGCGGCGCGTGGCTGCACGACCGGCGCCTGCGCGTCGCGTCGCGGCGCCACCTCAACGAATGCCTGATCTCGACGGGCATTCCGTACATGGGTCATGGCAATATGGCGCAGTGGAGCCGTATTTTCGGTGCGGTTGCGCCTGAAGTCGCCGGAATCCGCCGCTTCGGTGCCGCCAGTCTCGACCTCGCCTGGGTCGCGGCGGGGCGTTACGACGGCTTCTGGGAAAGCGATTTGCAGGTGTGGGACGTCGCGGCGGGGATGCTGCTGGTGCGCGAGGCCGGCGGCTTCGTCAGCGATTTCCGCGGCGGCGACCGGGCAATCGAGCGCAGCGAATATATCGCCGGCAGCGCCGCGGTGCATTCGAAGCTGCAAAAGCTGGTCGCGGGCGCGCTGCGTAACGCGTAATTCCAGCTTGTCATCCCGGCGAAGGCCGGGATCTCAACGTCGCGTCCTGTTGGATCGGCGAGATCCCGGCCTTCGCCGGGATGACAACTCGTTACTTCTCGAACACATATTCCCGGAAACTGTCCATCAGCGACGCCCAGGTGTTAAACGTCTCGCCGACATTCTCGCGCGGGATTCCCGCGAAATCGAGATCGACGTCCATTTCCAGCACCGGGTCGCCCGCCTCGTCCCTATAGGCCCGCGCGAAACGCTTTTCCTTGTTCCACTGGTTCAGCCGTTCGAGTGTGACGTCCTTCGCATCGCTGAATCCCATATAATATTGCAGCGTCTTGCACCGCTGCCCCTCTTCGCAATTCATGAACAGGACGAGGAATTTCAGGCCGTTGCGATTGCTCTCGATATAAGGATCGTCGCCTTCGTTCGCGACGATCGTCGCCGGCCAGCCCTGCGACTCGACGACCGCCTTGATCGTTTCGGGATTCGCAGCGTTGACGAGTTCGGCCCGGGCCGGCGCGGCCGTGAACAAGGCGGCGGCACCCAGCGCAAGGATGGTGCGGGCGGTGATTGGTCCCATGATAGCTCCCACTGTCGATATGGCGCCTGGAAGGCGCGGCACTGCGACCCTTTTTGTCCGCCTATCACAGCGATAGGCCCGTTCGCCAGCGTGCAATGGTGCGTTGGTCACGCAAGATACGAAAATCCTGCCCGCAGTGCTTGCGACACGCGGCGCGCTGGCCTAAAGCGCCCCGCATAACCGGGTGCGCGCCACCCCAAAAATTGCACAATGGAACTGCGAGCTCCCATGGTCGATTTGACTCAGTATCTGCCGATCCTGATATTCCTGGTCATTGCGGTCGGGTTGTCGGCGGCCTTCGTCTTCCTGCCGATGGGCGTCGCGCGGCTGACCGGGGCGCACAAGCCCGACCCCGCAAAACTGTCCGAATATGAATGCGGCTTTCCGGCGTTCGAGGATGCGCGCAGCCAGTTCGACGTGCGATTCTATCTGGTCGCCATCCTCTTCATCATCTTCGACCTCGAGGCGGCGTTCCTTTTTCCCTGGGCGGTGAGCCTTGAGGAAATCGGCTGGGCCGGTTGGGCCACGATGATGGTTTTCCTCGCCGAGCTTGCGATCGGCCTGATTTACGCATGGAAGAAAGGAGCGCTGGATTGGGAATGAGCAATTCGAGCATCCTGATGCCCGGCCAGATGCCGGTGGCGCCGGGGACCAACCCCGACCAGTCGTTTTTCGACGATCTCAACAGCGAGGTCGGCGACAAGGGTTTTCTTGTCACGTCGACCGAGGATCTGTTCAACTGGGCGCGTACCGGCTCGCTATGGTGGATGACCTTTGGCCTGGCGTGCTGCGCGGTCGAGATGATCCACGTCAACATGCCGCGATACGATATGGAGCGTTTCGGCGTCGCGCCGCGCGCATCCCCACGCCAGTCGGACGTGATGATCGTCGCGGGCACGCTGTGCAACAAGATGGCACCCGCGCTGCGCCGGGTTTACGACCAGATGTCGAACCCCAAATATGTCATCTCGATGGGCAGCTGCGCCAATGGCGGCGGCTATTATCACTATAGCTATTCGGTGGTCCGCGGCTGCGACCGCATCGTGCCCGTCGACATCTATGTTCCCGGCTGCCCGCCGACCGCTGAAGCCCTGCTTTACGGCGTGATGCAGTTGCAGCGGAAGATCCGCCGCACCGGAACGATCGAACGCTGATGGCCAGTCCCGCTCCCCTTGTCGCGCCGCGCGCGGGCCTTGCCGCTGCGCTCGAAAAGCTGCTCGGCGACGACATGCTCGCGCATGTCTTCTCCGCGGGTGAGGACAGTATCGCCGTGCGCCGCGAGGCGATCGCCGGGGTGATGATCGCGCTGCGCGACAATCTCGATTATCAGCAGCTGATGGAAATCGCCGGGGTCGATTACCCTGACCGGCCCGAGCGGTTCGAGGTCGTTTATCACCTGCTGAGCGTCACGAAGAACCACCGCTTGCGTGTGCGCGTGTCGACCGGCGAGGCGACGCCCGTGCCGACGATCGTACCCGTCTGGCCGGTCGCGGGCTGGCTCGAACGCGAAGTGTTCGACATGTATGGCGTGCTGTTCGCGGGCAACCCAGACCTTCGCCGTATCCTCACCGACTATGGTTTCCAGGGCCATCCGCAGCGCAAGGACTTCCCGCTGACCGGCTATATCGAGCTGCGTTATAGCGAAGAAGACAAGCGCGTCGTCTATGAGCCGGTGAAGCTCGCGCAGGATTTCCGCAACTTCGACTTCCTTTCCCCGTGGGAAGGCGCCGATTATGTGCTGCCCGGCGACGAAAAGGCCGGGGGCACCGGTGAAGCGCCGGGCAAGGGCGCGCCGACGCCGATGACGTCGAAGGAGGTCAAGGCATCCGACGACAAGGCGAAGGCCGCGCCGCCGCCGACCCCGAAAACGACCGAAAAACCGGCTGACACTGGCGCGGGCAACAAGACGAACAAGGCCGCCGCCAAGCCGAGCAAGGATGGCGCAAAGGCGAAGGCGGACGGCGAGTCCAAGACCCCTGCGACCAAGAAGGCCGAGAAGGCCGCGCCCAAGGCAAAGGCCCCGGCCAAGCCGCGCGCGCCGCGCAAGCCGAAAACTGGAGGTGACGCATGACCGATGCTCCCCAAAACTATTCCGGGGCGGTCAAGCACCACGGCAGCGACATGTTCGAAGGCTATCCGGTCGACACCGCGAACACCGCGGGCGATCAGGCGGTCACCAACTACACGATCAACTTCGGTCCGCAGCATCCTGCGGCGCACGGTGTGCTGCGGCTGGTGCTCGAGCTTGATGGCGAGATCGTCGAGCGCGTCGACCCGCACGTCGGGCTGCTCCACCGCGGCACCGAAAAGCTGATCGAGTATAAGACCTATTTGCAGGCTTTGCCCTATTTCGACCGGCTCGACTATTGCTCGCCGCTCGCGATGGAGCACAGCTATGTGCTCGCGATCGAGAAACTGCTCGACCTTGAGGTGCCGGCGCGCGCGCAATATCTGCGCGTGCTGTTCGCCGAACTGACGCGCATCTGCAACCATATGCTCAACATCGGGTCGCACGTCATGGACGTCGGCGCGATGACCCCGAACCTGTGGGTGTTCGAGCTGCGCGAGGATTGCCTGAACTTCTTTGAGCGCGCGTCGGGCGCGCGGATGCACAGCGCCTATTTCCGCCCGGGCGGTGTGCACCAGGACGTCCCCGAAAAGCTGCTCGTTGACATCGGCGAGTGGTGCGAGACGCGCCTGCCGAAGCTGTTCGGTGACGCGATGAGCCTGGTCATCGACAATCGCATCTTCAAGCAGCGCAACGTCGACATCGCGACGGTGTCGAAGGAAGACGCGCTGGCGTGGGGCTTCTCGGGCCCGATGATCCGCGGCAGCGGCATCGCATGGGATTTGCGCAAGTCGCAGCCTTATGACGCTTATGCGGCGATGGAATTCGACATTCCCGTCGGCACGCGCGGCGATTGCTACGACCGCTTCATGGTGCGCGTCGAGGAAGTCTATCAATCGGCAAAGATCATCAAGCAGTGCCTGCGCGACATGCCGAGCGGTCCCTTCGCCAGCCTCGACCGCAAGGTCGTGCCGCCGAAGCGCGGCGAGATGAAACAGTCGATGGAATCGCTGATCCATCACTTCAAGCTCTACACCGAGGGTTTCCACGTTCCCGCGGGCGAAGTCTATGTCGCGACCGAAAGCCCGAAAGGCGAATTCGGCGTCTATCTGGTCAGCGACGGCACCAACAAGCCGTACCGCTGCAAGATCCGCCCGACGGCGTTTTCGCATCTGCAGGCGATGGACATGATGTCGAAGGGCCACATGCTCGCCGACACCACCGCGATCATCGGCGCGATCGATGTCGTGTTCGGGGAGTGCGACCGGTGAGCGCGCCTGTTGTTGTCAATCTGGCGGAAAAGCTCGCGACCTTTGACGATCATTGGAAGCCGCATATCGTCGGCCATTATAATGGCAACGAGATCCGCGTCGCCAAGATCGGCGGCGACTTCACCTGGCATTCCCATCCCGAAACTGATGAAATGTTTCTGGTGATCAAGGGCGAAATGGGAATCGAGTTTCGCGACGGCATTCGCCACTTCGGCGCCGGAGAGATGGTGGTCGTGCCTAAAGGCGTCGAGCATCGGCCCTTTGCGGCCGAGGAATGCCATATTCTGTTTCTCGATCGCGAAGGCGAACCCAACACCGGCGACACGCCGTCGCATCGCACCCGCGCGAAACTGGAATCAATCTGATGGCTGACGCACCCCAAATCCCCGACGAGGCCGAAACCCGCGCGCGCTGGGGCGCTTTTGCGTGGACGGCGGAAAATGCCGAAAAGGCGAAGGCGATCGTCGCGCGCTATCCTGCGGGGCGTCAGCGCTCGGCGGTGATGCCGCTGCTCGACCTCGCGCAGCGACAGGTCGGCGCCGAGACGCAGACGCAGGGCTGGCTGCCCGTGCCGGTGATCGAATATGTCGCGGCCGAGCTCGATATGCCGTTCATGCGCGCCTATGAGGTCGCCACCTTCTATACGATGTACAATCTCGTCCCCGTCGGCCGCTATCATGTGCAGGTGTGCGGCACGACGCCGTGCCTGCTGCGCGGGTCGGACGATGTGATGGCGGCGTGCAAGAACCGCGGCATGACCAAGGGCAAGACCACGCCCGACGGGCTGTTCACGCTCACCGAAGTCGAGTGCATGGGCACCTGCACCAATGCGCCGATGGTCCAGATCAACGACGATAATTACGAAGACCTCGACTACGACAGCATGACGCGCATCCTCGACGACCTCGCCGCGGGCAAGCAGCCCAAGACCGGCACGCAGAACCCGCAGCGCCACACGAGCGAGCCTGAGGGCGGGCCGACGACGCTGAAGGAAATGGTCGAGGCCAATCATGACTATCGGACGGAGTGGGGAGCATGACCAACGCTTCATTCCTTCGTCATGCCGGACTTGATCCGGCATCCATGACCACGACCGTTACCTGGACCCCGGATCAAGTCCGGGGTGACGATGCAGGAGAGGACGCATGAGCCTCGCCGACAAAGACCGCATTTTCACCAATCTCTATGGCTTCCAGCCGTGGAACCTCAAATCCGCGCAGGCGCGCGGCGATTGGGACAATACCAAGGATCTGATGAAGCGCGGCCAGGACGCGATCATCGAGGAGATCAAGGCGTCGGGCCTGCGCGGCCGTGGCGGCGCGGGCTTCCCCACGGGGCTCAAGTGGAGCTTCATGCCGAAGGAGCCGCGCGCCGACCGCCCGAGCTTCCTCGTCATCAACGCCGACGAATCCGAGCCGGGTAGCTGCAAGGACCGCGAAATCATCCGCCACGATCCGCACAAGCTGATCGAAGGCGCGCTGATCGCGGGCTTCGCGATGCGCGCGCGCGCCGCGTACATCTACATCCGCGGCGAGTTCATCCGCGAGGCAGAAACGCTCTTCGCCGCGGTGCAGGAGGCATATGACGCCGGGCTGCTCGGCAAGAATGCGGCCAAGTCGGGTTACGACTTCGACGTCTTCGTCCACCGCGGCGCTGGCGCGTACATCTGCGGCGAAGAAACCGCGATGATCGAAAGCCTCGAGGGCAAGAAGGGCCAGCCGCGCCTGAAACCCCCGTTCCCGGCGGGTGCGGGGCTTTATGGCTGCCCGACGACGGTCAACAATGTCGAAAGCATTGCGGTCGTCCCGACGATCCTGCGCCGCGGCGCACCGTGGTTCGCAAGCTTTGGGCGCGAGAATAACAAGGGCACCAAGCTCTTCCAGATCAGCGGCCATGTGAACAAGCCGTGCGTCGTCGAGGAAGAGATGAGCATCCCCTTCCGCGAGTTGATCGACAAGCATTGCGGCGGGATCCGCGGCGGCTGGGACAATCTGCTCGCGGTCATCCCCGGCGGCTCGTCGGTGCCGCTGGTTCCCGCGGCCGAGATCATGGACGCGCCGATGGATTTCGACGGGCTGAAAGCCGTCGGATCGGGGCTCGGCACCGCCGCCGCGATCGTGATGGACAAGTCGACCGACGTCGTTCAGGCGATCAGCCGCATCAGCTATTTCTACAAGCATGAAAGCTGCGGCCAGTGCACCCCGTGCCGCGAGGGCACCGGCTGGATGTGGCGCGTGATGGAACGCCTGCGCACCGGCGACGCCGACATCAGCGAAATCGACACGCTGTATGACGTCACCAAGCAGGTCGAGGGTCACACCATTTGCGCGCTTGGCGACGCCGCGGCGTGGCCGATCCAGGGACTGATAAAGCATTTCCGGCCCGAACTCGAGCGGCGTATTCGGGACAATGGCGGCGTGCTGGAGGCGGCGGAATGATAGACTTACGACTATTTACGTTGGTGCGATCGGGGCTCGGCTTGACCGTTGTTGTGGCCGCTACGACCGCAGCTCCGGTTCAGGCTCAGCTGGACGGCAGCAAACAGGCGGGTTCGCAGATCTACTCCGAGCCGCAGGAGCAGAATGACCCCGGCACCTCGAGCCGCTATAGCAAAGCGGTTGCGAACTGCCTCTATAAGCGACTGGGAAAAGAAAAGATTTCAGAATATCTGAAGGCGAGCGATCCGGTCAGCACCGATCTGAAGCAAGCTGGCCTGCGCTGGACACGGGTGGAGCGCGCGCTTGAGGATTGTATGGGCGCTTGGGCCGAGACATATTACCCGGACGTCCGGATGGCCAAGATCGGCATGAGTTTTTCGCAGAATCGCCTGCGAGCGCTGCTGATGGAAGAAGCCTACCTCGATTCGCAGGCCACACCTCTCAAGATAGCGGAGGGCTCAGGCGAACTCACGGATCGGACATATGTCTCGCGGGGTAAAAATCTCGCGACCGCACAAGGCCTGGGCAATTTTGCCGATTGCGTGGCATATCGCGATGCCAGTGGCGCTGATGCCATGTTGCGCACGGAGCCCGGCTCGGCCGAAGAACTGGCTGGTGCCCACTCGCTGGGAGCCGTGCTTGGCGCTTGTCTGATTCAGGGACAAGAGATCGAATTCACCGCCGCCTCGATCCGCGCGATTGCTGCGGATGGATTGTGGTCGCGATTGAATTTCGGCCCCAAAGGGACGCATTAATTTATGCCTAAAGTAACCGTAGATGGCGTAGAACTCGACGTTCCGCAGGGCGCAACCGTCCTGCAGGCGTGCGAGATGGCGGGGAAGGAAATTCCGCGCTTCTGCTACCATGAACGTCTGTCGATCGCCGGCAATTGCCGCATGTGCCTCGTCGAAGTGTCGCCCGGCCCGCCGAAGCCGCAAGCGTCGTGTGCGCTGCCGACCGCCGAGGGGCAGGTGATCCGCACCGACAGCCCGATGGTGAAGAAGGCGCGCGAAGGGGTGATGGAGTTTCTGCTCATCAACCACCCGCTCGACTGCCCGATCTGCGACCAGGGCGGCGAGTGCGATTTGCAGGACCAGAGCATCGCCTATGGCCGCGGCGCGACGCGCTATGACGAGAATAAGCGCGCGGTGACCGAAAAATATATGGGGCCGATCGTCAAGACGGTGATGACCCGCTGCATCCAGTGCACGCGCTGCGTCCGTTTTGCGGAGGAAGTCGCGGGCGTGGAAGATATCGGCGCGATCGGTCGCGGCGAGAATATGCAGATCACCACCTATCTGGAACATGCGATCCAGAGCGAGCTGAGCGGCAATGTCGTCGACCTGTGCCCGGTCGGCGCGCTGACCAGCAAGCCCTATGCGTTCGAGGCGCGGCCGTGGGAGCTGACCAAGACGCTGGGCATCGACATGATGGACGCGGTCGGCACCAATGTCCGCATCGACAGCCGCGGGCGACAGGTGCTGCGCGTGCTGCCGCGCGTCAACGACGATGTGAACGAGGAATGGGCGAACGACAAGACGCGCCACCATGTCGACGGCCTTGTGCGCCGCCGCCTCGACCGGCCCTATGTCCGCAAGGGTGGCCAGATGGTCGAAGCGACGTGGGCCGAAGCGTTCGAGGCGATCAAGGCCGTGAACGCCGGTTCGTCGGTCGCCGCAATTGCGGGCGACCTAGCCGATTGCGAGACGATGTTCGCGGCCAAGGCGCTGGTGACGGCGCTCGGCGGTAATCTGCTCGAAGGGCGCCAGACGGGCCTTGACTATGACGTCACCAGCCTGTCGGCGGTCAATTTCAACACCACGATCGCCGAGGCCGAAAATGCCGATGTGATCCTGCTCGTCGGCACGAATTTGCGCTGGGAAGCGCCGCTGATCAACACGCGCGTCCGCAAGGCGGTGTGGAAGAAGGGCGCGAAGGTCTTTGCCATCGGCCCCGAAACCGACCTGACGTACAAGACCGAGTGGCTCGGCGACGATGCCTCGCTCGTCGCGAAGCTGCCCGCGCACGTCCTCGACGCGCTCAAGGGCGCCGAGCGACCGATGCTGATCTTCGGCGGCGGCGCGCTGTCGGTGCCCGGCGTTCACGGCGCGGGGCTTGCGCTCGCCAAGTCGGTGAACGCGGTGAAGGACGGCTGGAACGGCTTCAACGTCGTGCATTTCTCGGCCGCGCGGATGGGTTCGCTGATGCTCGGTTACGGCCTGCCCGGCGGGATCAGGGATGTCATCGCGGCCAAGCCGAAGCTCGCCTTCTTCCTCGGCGCCGACGAGGTCGATTTCGCGGCCTTCGCCGATACGTTCAAAGTCTATGTCGGCCATCATGGCGACAAGGGCGCACATGCGGCCGACGTCATCCTGCCCGCGGCAGCATGGACCGAAAAGGATTTCACCACGGTCAACACCGAGGGCCGCGTCCAGCGCAGCGAAAAGGCGGTGTTCGCGCCGGGTGACGCGCGCGAGGACTGGAGCATTTTCCGTGCGCTCGCCGATGCGCTTGGCGTCAATGTCGGCTTCGACAGCTTCGATCAGTGCCGCGCGGCGATGATCGCGGCGGTGCCGGCGCTTGGGGTCGAGGGGCTGGCCGATTATGGCTGGACCGTGCCGAAGCTGCCTGCGAAGCCCGAGGCGCGCGCGATCCCGTCGCCGATCAAGGATTTCTACCTCACCAACGCCATCTGCCGAGCGTCGCCGACGATGCAGCGCTGCTCGGAAGAGCTGGTGCATGGCGTCCAGTTTGCGGAGGCGGCGGAATGAGTGGCAATCTCCCAGAATGGGTTCAGCGGAGTCCACGCTATTTCTACGCGGCGGCCGTGTTCCTCTTCTTCGCGTATTTCGCCATCGGCGTCTACGAGATCAAAAACCTCACGATGACCTACGGAGAGAATGAGGCCGTTCAGCTTGCAATGCTGCGCGTGCTGATTGATGCACTTCGCGAGGCGGTCTATGCGGCCGGAACCGGTGTCTTGATCCACGTTGCCTTGGCGATATGGGCTAGCAAGCGGAGCAATGCTGCTACGGAGGCGGCGGAATGAGCCGCGTATCCAATAACTTCGTCACCCCGGACTTGATCCGGGGTCCATGGATGCCGGATCAGGTCCGGCATGACGACAGGGGGTGGTCGCTGTGACCGAATTTTTCCAATCGCTCGGCATGTCCTATGAATGGGCTTGGGGCCTCGCGACGGTCGTGGGTATCCTGCTGATCGCCCTCCCGCTGATGCTCGCGGTCGCGATGATCATTTATGCCGATCGCAAGATCTGGGCGGCGATCGCGCTGCGCCGCGGGCCGAACGTCGTCGGTCCCTTCGGCCTGTTGCAAAGCTTTGCCGACGGCCTCAAAGTGTTCCTGCAAGAAACGATCATCCCCACGGGTGCGAACCGCGGGTTGTTCCTGATCGCGCCGATCATCACCTTCACCGTCGCGCTGCTGGCGTGGGCGGTGATCCCGTTCAATTCGGGCGCCGTGCTCGCCGACATCAACGTCGGATTGCTCTACATCCTCGCGATTTCGTCGCTCGGCGTTTACGGCGTCGTGCTGTCGGGCTGGGCTTCGAACTCGAAATATCCTTTCTTTTCGGCGATGCGTGCCGCGGCGCAGATGATTTCCTATGAAGTGTCGATCGGGTTCATCCTGGTCGGTGTCGTGCTCTATGCCGATAGCTTCAATCTCAACGAGATCATCAAGGCGCAGCAGGGCCATGGGCTCGGCATCGTCAACGCCTTTGGCTTCAACCTGCTGCTGTTCCCGCTCGCGGTGATCTTCCTGATCGCCAGCCTCGCCGAAACCGCGCGCGCGCCGTTCGACCTGACCGAAGCCGAGAGCGAACTTGTTGCAGGTTATCAGACCGAATATTCGTCGATGAGCTTCGCGCTCTTCTGGCTCGGCGAATATGCCAATGTGCTGCTGATGGCGACGCTCAACGCCATCCTGTTCTGGGGTGGCTGGCTGCCGCCGATCGACTGGGCGCCGCTCTATGCCGTTCCCGGCATCATCTGGCTGTTCGCGAAGATCCTGTTCTTCTTCTTTGTCTTCAGCTGGGTCAAGGCGACGGTCCCGCGCTACCGCTATGACCAGCTGATGCGGCTGGGCTGGAAAATCTTCCTGCCGATTTCGCTGATCTGGATCTTCCTGATCTCCGGCTATCTGATGCTGACGAGGTATTCATGAGTTACGTAGGTCATCTCGTCAAAAGCTTCACCTTGTGGGAGTTTGTGAAGGCGCACGCCCTCACGCTCAAATATTTCTTCAAGCCGAAGGCGACGATCAACTATCCGTTCGAGAAGAACCCGCTGAGCCCGCGTTTCCGCGGCGAACATGCGCTGCGCCGTTATCCGAACGGCGAGGAACGCTGCATCGCGTGCAAGCTGTGCGAAGCGGTGTGTCCGGCGCAGGCGATCACGATCGAGGCCGAGCCGCGCGACGATGGCTCGCGCCGCACGACGCGCTACGACATCGACATGACCAAGTGCATTTACTGCGGTTTCTGTCAGGAAGCGTGCCCGGTCGATGCGGTGGTGGAGGGGCCGAACTTCGAATTCGCGACCGAAACGCGCGAAGAACTGCTCTATGACAAGGCCAAGCTGCTCGCCAATGGCGACAAATGGGAACGCGCGATCGCGGCGAATCTTGCCGCCGACGCGCCCTATCGGTAAGGGCGCGCGCACATGATCCAGCTTATCGCCTTCTACCTCTTCGCGACGATCGTCATCGCCTCCGCGGCGATGGTGATTTTCGCGCGCAACCCGGTCCACAGCGTGATGTGGCTGATCCTCGCCTTCTTCAACGCGGCGGGGCTGATGCTGCTCGCGGGCGCCGAGTTCATCGCGATGCTGCTCGTCATCGTCTATGTCGGCGCGGTCGCGGTGCTGTTTCTGTTCGTCGTGATGATGCTCGACATCGATTTCGTCGAGCTACGTGCCGGTTTCGTGCGTTACCTGCCGCTCGGCGCGCTTGTCGCAATCATCCTGGCCGCCGAACTGATCTTCGCGGTCGGCGCGTGGAGCGCAGGCGGGGTTGATCTGGCCGCGCGCGCGGCGCCTGCTGTCACCGACAAGAGCAATATCCAGCAGATCGGCGAATTGCTCTACACGAAATATATTTTCCTGTTCGAAGCAGCGGGCATCGTCCTGCTCGTCGCGATGATCGGCGCGATCGTGCTGACGCATCGTCAGCGCGGCGGGGTGCGCGCGCAGAATATTTCGCGGCAAGTGCGCCGTCGTCCAGAGGATGCGACGCGGCTCGTCGATCCGGGGACCGGGCAGGGGGTTGAGCTGTGATTTCGTCGAGCGCCCTCAGCCCGTTCGCATCGAGCGCAGTCGAGATGCCCATCGTTCGTGCACAGCTTCACGGTGTCTCGACTTCGCTCGACACGAACGGAAATGGAGTTCAGGCATGATTTCGGTCGGCCATTATCTCGCCGTTTCGGCGGTGCTGTTCACGCTCGGCGTGCTCGGCATCTTCATCAACCGCAAGAATATCATCGTCATCCTGATGGCGATCGAGCTCATTCTTCTGGCGGTGAACATCAACCTCGTCGCGTTCAGCGCCGCGCTGAACGACCTTGTCGGGCAGGTGTTTTCGATGTTCGTGTTGACCGTCGCCGCGGGTGAAGCGGCGATCGGTCTCGCCATTCTCGTCATTTATTTCCGCGGCCGCGGCACCATTGCCGTCGACGATGCCAACCGGATGAAGGGGTAAGCCGGTGATCCAGGCGATCGTTTTCCTGCCGCTGCTCGCGGCACTTATTGCAGGGCTTGGCCAACGCGCCATCGGCCCCTTCGCATCGAAGCTGGTCACGACCGGCGCGCTGTTCACCAGCTGCGCCCTCAGCTGGCCGATCTTCCTGTCGTTCGTGATGGGGACTGGTGAGGCCGAAGTCGTTACGGTGCTGCATTGGGTCAGCTCCGGCGCGCTCCAGTTCAACTGGGAACTGCGCGTCGACACGCTGACCGCGGTGATGCTCGTCGTCATCACGACGGTGTCGGCGCTCGTCCACCTGTATAGCTGGGGCTATATGGAGGAAGACCCGGATCAGCCGCGTTTCTTCGCCTATCTCTCGCTCTTCACCTTCGCGATGCTGATGCTCGTGACCGCGGACAATCTGGTCCAGATGTTCTTCGGCTGGGAAGGCGTCGGCCTTGCCTCCTATCTGCTCATCGGTTTCTGGTACAAGAAGCCGAGCGCCAATGCCGCGGCGATCAAGGCGTTCGTCGTCAACCGCGTCGGCGACCTCGGTTTCATGCTCGGTATTTTCGGCACCTTCCTGGTGTTCGGTACCGTTTCGATCCCCGAGATACTTGCGGCCGCGCCGGGCATGGCGGGCAGCAGCATCACCTTCATGGGGATGCGCCTCGACACGATGACGATCCTCTGCCTGCTCTTGTTCATCGGCGCGATGGGCAAGTCGGCGCAGCTTGGCCTGCACACCTGGCTTCCCGACGCGATGGAGGGTCCGACGCCGGTCTCGGCGCTGATCCACGCCGCGACGATGGTCACCGCGGGCGTTTTCATGGTGTGCCGCCTGTCGCCGATGTTCGAGACCGCGCCGATCGCGTTGGGGGTCGTCACCTTCGTCGGTGCCGCGACCTGCCTGTTCGCGGCGACCGTCGGCACGACGCAGTGGGACATCAAGCGCGTCATCGCCTATTCGACCTGCTCGCAGCTTGGCTATATGTTCTTTGCCGCGGGCGTCGGCGCCTATGGCGCGGCGATGTTCCACCTGTTCACGCACGCCTTCTTCAAGGCGCTGTTGTTCCTGGGCGCGGGTTCGGTGATCCACGCGATGCACCACGAACAGGACATGCGTTATTACGGTGGGCTGCGGAAACATATCCCGCTCACCTATTGGGCGATGATGGCGGGCACACTGGCGATCACCGGCGTCGGCATCGCCGGGGTCGCGGGCTTTGCAGGCTTCCATTCGAAGGACGGCATCCTCGAGGCGGCCTTTGTAGCGGGCGGCGGCGGTGTGATCGCCTTCTGGGTCGGCATTTTCGCCGCGCTGCTGACAAGCTTCTATTCGTGGCGCCTCGTTTTCCTGACCTTTTACGGCAAGCCGCGCTGGGAACAGAGCGAGCATATTCAGCATGCGGTCCATGACGATCACGGTCATGGCCATGACGATCATGGACACGCGCATAAGGCAGACGGCGACGGCACCGCGGGCTACCATCCGCACGAAAGCCCGATCTCGATGCTGATCCCGCTCGGCGTGCTGTCGCTCGGGGCGGTGTTCGCGGGTTTCATCTTTGCGCACCCCTTCATCTATCCCGAGGAAGGTAAGGCCTTCTGGGCGGGCAGCATCGCGTTCGACGAGCATCTGATGCACCTCGCGCACGAAGTGCCCACCTGGGTGAAGTGGACGCCGTTTACGGTGATGGCGATCGGGCTTTTCCTCGCGTGGAACAGCTATATTCGCAACACCAGCCTGCCGGCGCGCTTCGTGGCGCAGTTCAAGCTGCTCCACCAGTTTCTCTACAACAAATGGTATTTCGACGAGATCTACAACATCCTGTTCGTGAAGCCCGCCTTCGCGATCGGCCGCTTCTTCTGGAAGCGCGGGGATGAAGGCACCATCGACCGCTTCGGTCCCGATGGCGCCGCGGCGCTCGTCGCCGGGGGGACGCGGCTCGCGGTCCGGCTGCAATCGGGTTATGTTTATGGATATGCGTTTGTGATGCTGCTCGGTCTTGTCGGCCTCGCCAGCTGGGCCATGGTGAATTTCCTGTGAGCGGCTTCCCGATCCTTTCGCTGATGCTGGCGGTTCCGCTGGTTGCCGCCATCGTCTGCCTGTTCGTCGGTGACAAGGTGTCGCGCTGGGTCGCGCTCGGCGCAACGCTCGCGACCTTTGTCCTTGGCTGCATCCTGTGGGCCAATTTCGACATCGGCGGCGCGCAGTGGCAGTTTCAGGAAACGCACGAAGGGCTGTTCGGCCGCTTCAACTATGCGCTCGGCATCGACGGCATGGCGCTGATGCTCATCATGCTCAGCGTTTTCCTGATGCCGCTCTGCATTCTCGCCAGCTGGGACGCGATCAAGCAACGCGTCGGCCTCTACATGGCGATGTTCCTGATCATGGAAGTCGTGATGATCGGCGTCTTCATGGCGCAGGATCTGTTGCTCTTTTACATCTTCTTCGAAGCCGGGCTGATCCCGATGTATTTCATCATCGGCATCTGGGGCGGCGCGAACCGCAAATATGCGGCGTTCAAATTCTTCCTCTACACGCTGCTCGGTTCGGTGCTGATGCTGATCGCGATGATCGCGATGATCGCCGAGGCGGGCACGACCGACATCCCGACGCTGCTCAATTACGACTTCCCGGTCGAAATGCAGACCTGGCTCTGGCTCGCCTTCTTCGCCAGCCTCGCGGTCAAGATGCCGATGTGGCCCGTCCACACCTGGCTTCCCGACGCGCATGTGCAGGCGCCGACTGCGGGGTCGATGATCCTCGCGGGCGTGCTGCTCAAGCTCGGCGCTTATGGCTTCATCCGCTTCATGATGCCGATGTTCCCCGATGCCTCGGCGCAACTGATGTGGCTCGTGTTCGGCCTGTCGATGGTCGCGGTGGTCTATACCAGCCTTGTCGCGCTGGTGCAGAACGACATGAAGAAGCTAATCGCCTATTCGTCGGTCGCGCACATGGCGATCGTCACCGCGGGCCTCTTCGCCTTCAACCAGCAGGGGATCGAAGGCGCGCTGATCATCATGCTCAGCCACGGCGTCGTCTCGGCCGCGCTCTTCTTCTGCGTCGGGGTGATCTATGACCGGCTGCACACGCGCGAGATCGACCGTTACGGCGGGCTTGCGGTGAACATGCCGGCCTATGCCTTGTTCTTCATGCTGTTCACCATGGCGTCGATCGGCCTGCCGGGGACGAGCGGCTTCGTCGGCGAGTTCCTGAGCCTGCTCGGCATCTACGAAGCGTCGAGCGTCGTCGCCTTCGTCTGCACCACCGGCATCATCCTCGGCGCCGCGTACATGCTGTATCTCTACCGCCGCGTCGTGTTCGGCGAGCTGACCAAGGACGATGTGAAGGCGATGCCCGATCTCAACGCGCGCGAATGGACGATCATGGCGCCGCTCGCCGCCGTGGCGCTGTGGATGGGCGTTTATCCCGAAAGCTTCCTTGCGCCGATGCGCGATGATGTGACCACCGTGGTCGCGCGCCTTGCTCCGGCCAAGCCCGCGGGCGATGCGCATCTTGCCGCCGGCAAGCCGAAACCCGCCGCTGCACATGGTGAAACCGCCCACGGATCGAGCCATGCGGGAGGCGTCCAATGACCGCCGACCTGATGCTCATCTGGCCCGAGCTGATCCTGACGATCGGCGGGCTTATCACGCTGATGCTCGGCACCTTCATGGGCGACCGGCAGGTCGGCATCTATCAGCTCAGCGCGCTGCTGACGCTCGCCGCCGCCGCGGCCGCGGTCGTCGCGCTGTTCGGCGTCGAGACGACGGTCTTTTCGGGCACGCTGTCGGTCGACGCCTTTGGCGGTTTTGCCAAGCTGCTGATCTATGCCGCGAGCTTTATCTGCATCCTCGTCGCACCACGCTTCTTCACCGGCGGGATGCGCGCCGAATATCCGACGCTCATCCTCTTCGCGGCGCTCGGCATGGGCATCATGGCCTCGTCGCGCGACCTGATGACGCTTTACGTCGGGCTCGAGCTCAACAGCCTCGCCGCCTACGTGCTCGCGAGCTTCATGCGCACCGACGAGCGGTCGAGTGAAGCGGGGCTCAAATATTTCGTGCTTGGTGCGCTGGCGTCGGGGATGCTGCTTTACGGCATCTCGCTGCTCTATGGCTTCACCGGCACGACCGATTTCGCGGGCATCGCCGCGGCGATGGGCGGCGAGCTCAATATCGGCCTGATTTTCGGGATCGTCTTCGTGCTTTCGGGGCTTGGCTTCAAGATCAGTGCGGTGCCGTTCCACATGTGGACCCCCGACGTTTACGAAGGCGCGCCGACCCCGGTGACGACCTTCTTTGCCAGCGCCCCCAAGGTGGCGGCGATCGCACTGATGACGCGCGTCGTCATCGACGCGATGGGGCCGGCAATTGGCGCCTGGCAACAGATCGTGATCTTCCTCGCGCTCGCGTCGATCATCCTCGGCGCGGTCGGCGCGATCGGGCAGAAGAATATCAAGCGCCTGCTCGCCTATTCGTCGATCAACAATGTCGGTTTCATGCTGATCGGCCTTGCCGCCGGAACGCAGCAGGGGGTCGAGGGCGTGCTGACCTATCTGCTCGTCTATCTCGTGACGACGCTCGGCGCCTTCCTCGTCGTCCTGCAACTGCGCGATGAGGACGGCAATCAGGTCGAGAGCATTCCTGCGCTCGCGGGCCTGTCGCAGCGGCGACCGGGGCTCGCCGCCGCGATGTCGGTGTTCCTGTTCAGCCTTGCGGGCATTCCGCCGCTGTTTGGCTTCTGGCCCAAATATCTCGTGTTCGAGGCCGCGGTGAATGCGAACCTCGTGCCGCTGGCGGTTGCGGGCATCGTCGCCTCGGTGATCGGCGCATTCTATTATATCGCAATCATCAAGACGATGTATTTCGACGATAAATCGGAGGTCGAGGTGACCGGCGGCGGCAATGCCGTGGAGGGCACGATTGTCGCGGCGAGCGCGCTGTGGCTGTCGGCGGTGGGCTATTTGTTCATTCCGATGCTCGCAGTGGCTTCGGCGCACGCCGCGTCGGTGCTGTTCTGATCCCGCCGATTGAGCGTATCGCGCAGACAGGTTCGACCAACGCCGACCTGCTGGCGCGGCTGGCAGGCGGCGAGCACGTCGGCGAGGGGCACTGGCTGATCGCCGACCGCCAGACCGCGGGGCGCGGCCGCCTGGGCCGCGGTTGGAACGACGGGCAGGGCAATTTCATGGGCTCGACGGTCGTCCATCTGACGATCGGCGATCCGTCGGCGGCGACGCTCGCGCTCGTGGCCGGGGTGGCGCTCGCCAAGACCGTGGCCGCACTGGCACCCGATGTCGGCGCTGAGCTCAAATGGCCGAACGACCTGTTGATCGATGGCGCGAAATGCGCCGGCATATTGATGGAGCGCACGGGCAATTCGGTGGTGATCGGTATCGGCGTCAATCTGACCGTCGCGCCCGACCTGCCCGACCGGCCCACCGCAACGCTGGCGGGCCAGGGCGCGATGATCGACCGCGATCATTTCGCCGGCGCGCTCGGCATCGCGATGATCGATGCGCTGTGGACCTGGCGGCAGGAGGGGGTCGCGAGCATCGTGCGCGCCTGGCTGCCGCACGCGCACCCCGTCGGCACACCGCTGCGCGTTTCGGAGCAGGGCATCGACGGCTTTTTCGACGGGCTTGCCGAGGATGGCGCGCTGCGCTTGCGCCGCGAGGGCGGGGAGACCATGTTGATTCATGCGGGAGACGTCGAGTTACGGCGCCCCGTGGTTGAAGGATAACGCCATGCTGCTCGCGATCGACGTCGGCAACACCAACGCCAAATTTGCGCTGTTTCGCGGGACCGAGCTGCTCGCGCGCTGGCGCATCGCGACCGACGACCGGCGCACCGCCGACGAATATATGGTGTGGCTCGACCAGTTGATGCGGATCGAGGGGCATGACCGCAGCGACGTCGATGCGGTGATCATTTCGACCGTCGTGCCGCGCGCGCTCCACAATCTACAATTGCTGGCTCACAAATATTTCGGCGTCGATGCGCTGGTTGCCGGACGCGAACCCGTCACATGGGGCATCGCACTGAAGGTTGACGAGCCGCGCTCGGTCGGCGCCGACCGCGCGGTCAATGCGATCGCGGCGCAGGCGGTCGAGCCCGGCAAGGACAAGCTGGTGATCAGCTTCGGCACCGCGACGACGCTCGATCATATCGGCCCCGACGGCGCCTATCTGGGCGGGATCATCGCGCCGGGGGTCAACCTGTCATTGGAAGCGCTGGTCGCGGCCGCCGCCAAGCTGCCGCGCATCGCGATCGAGGCGCCCGCGAGTGCCAGCGTGATCGGCCGCACCACCGAAAGCCAGATGCTGATCGGCGTCTATTGGGGCTATGTTTCGATGATGGAGGGGCTGATCGCGCGCATGAAGGCGGAGATCGGCAAACCGCTTATCGTGGTCGCGACCGGCGGCCTCGCGACACTTTTTCAGGAACAGGCCCATCTGTTCGATCGTATCGAACCCGATCTGACGCTGAACGGGCTCATGCACCTCTATAACCAAGGACAACAAAAGATATGACGACTCCGGGCAAGGAGCTGCTTTTTCTCGCATTGGGGGGATCGGGCGAGATCGGCATGAACGCCAATCTTTATGGCTGCGACGGCAAATGGATCATGCTCGACCTGGGCGTGACCTTTGGCAGCCACGATTATCCGGGCATCGACATTGTGATGCCCGACCTGGAGTTTATCGAGGATCGCAAGAAGGATCTGCTCGGCATCGTCCTGACGCACGGGCATGAGGACCATATCGGCGCGATCCCCTATCTCGCCGCCGACCTTGGCGTGCCGCTCTATGCCAACCGCTTCACCGCGGGGCTGATCGCGCACAAGCTGGCCGAAGAGGGGCTGGAGAATGAGGTCAAGATCAAGGTCGTCGACATCGACGACAGCTTCCGCATCGGCCCGTTCGGCATCCGCATGGTCCCGCTCGCGCATTCGATCCTCGAAATGAGCGCGGTGGTCATCGACACGCCCTATGGCCGCGTCTTTCACACCGGCGACTGGAAACTCGACGAAGAACCGATCCTGGGCGTGCCCGCGACCGCCGCGGCGCTGAGCGCGATCGGCGACGAAGGCGTCGATTTCCTCGTGTGCGATTCGACCAACGCCTTCAACGCCGAAGCATCGGGCAGCGAAGGCGCGCTGCGCGAAGGGTTGGAGCAGGCGATCGGCCAGGCCAAGGGCCGGGTGGTCGTCACCACCTTTGCCTCGAACGCGGCGCGGCTGGCGACATTGGGCGCAGTTGCCCAGGCGACCGGACGGACCCTGTGCGTCGCGGGGCGCTCGCTCGACCGCATTCTCGGCGTCGCGCGCTCGGTCGGTTATCTCAAGGACTTCCCGCCGACGGTCGATTTCGATGAGGCGATGCGCCTGCCGCGCGACAAGGTGATGGTGATCGCGACCGGCGGGCAGGGCGAACCGCGCGCCGCGCTGGCGCGCATGGCGGCCGATGGCCACCAGATCAAGCTGGAGGCGGGCGACACCGTCGTCTTTTCGTCGAAGCAGATCCCCGGCAACGAGGTCGCGATCGGGCGGATCATGAACCAGCTTGCCGCGAAGGACGTGCTGACGGTCACCGAGAAGCAGGCGCATATCCATGTCAGCGGCCATCCGGGGCAGCCCGAGCTGGCCGCGCTTTACGGCTGGCTGCGCCCGAAGTTGGTCGTGCCGGTGCATGGCGAGATCCGCCACATGCACGAACAGTCGCGTTTCGCACTCGAAACGGGTGTTCCCGATACGCTGGTGCAGGAAAATGGCGACCTTGTGCGGCTGGCGCCCGGCGCGGCGAAGATCGTCGAGCGCGTGCGCGCGGGGCGCCTGATCCTCGACGGCGACGTCATTCTGCCCGCCGATGGCGAAACGATGAGCGAGCGGCGCAAGCTGGCGCTCAATGGCCATATCACTGTCGCGACGATCTATTCGGGCAAGCGGTTCGTCGACAGCGCGATCAGCTATCGCGGCGTTCCGGTCGAGGACGAGCGCGAGGCCTTTATCGACGAAATGCGCGAAGCCGCCGAACAGGCCGCGACCGGCCCCGCGCGCGACGAGGAAAAGCTGCGTGAAGCGATCCGGCTGGGCGTCCGGCGGATCGCGACCGACTGGACGGGCAAGAAACCCGTCGTCGACGTGATGCTCGTCGAAATCTGAGGACCGGCCGATGAAATGGACGTCTGCGCTAGCGATCTTCACGCTCTTCTGGGTGTTCAGCGCCTTCTTCGTGCTGCCCTTTCACGGCCGCCGCGCGAGCGATGACGACGAGCCCTTGGTCGCGGGGCAGGACCGCGGCGCTCCGGCGCGCTTTCGTCCGGGGCGGGTGGTGCTTCAGATGACGATCGTCGCGGCGGTGACGTTTGTGATTTACTACGTCGCCTATGTAAACGGCTGGGCTGATCCCGATGCCCTGACGGGGCGGGCGTGAGCCGAGATTAGGCTTGCCGATCGCGCTTGTCGGCTTTGGGGTGGGAAAGCGGACAAAGTTGAAAGTCGGCTGCCTCTAAAAAGAAGCGTGCCGACGAACTGATCCCTCATAACTTCTAATCGCGGCCGATAATTCGAGCTTCCTTCGCGCAAATGCGCGGCTCCTTAGGAATGCGATTGCGGCGAAAGTCAGCCCTACGCCGCCGACGGTGCCGTCAAATCCGCCCAGTTTCGAGTAAAAATAGGCTTCGCCGACAATGCCGATAAGCGCCGTTGCCCATGCGGCCCAAATCATGAAGCGCTCTCGTTGCCACGAAATCGGCTCTTCTGGTCGGCCACTCCGAGGATTACTTACATAGCCCTCGAACCCGAACAATGATGTCACGATCTTGAACATGGCTTTGAACTAACCGAGACCACGCACGTCCGCAATCGGTCGAAAGCTGCCGTCAGCCGGCGGGAGAGTGCGAACCGGTCAGTTCCGCAGCCGGTCGATCGACTGGGCCAGCGCGACATAAAGCTTGCCGATGTCCGACGACAACAAAGTCACGCTGATCGCCGAGCCGTCGCGCGCGCCGATCAGCAGACGCAGCATCGCCTCGAAATCATGGATGAACTGATTGACGGCGGCGTGGAAGCCGTCGTCATTCTGGTAGAGGCGCAGGATTTCCTTGACCTCGCTGTTCTCGACAAGCTTGACCGCGCGGCGGGCAAAGACGCCGCGGTCACCCTTGAGGTAAGCGTCCCACGCGGTATCGCTGACCTCGCTCGACAGGATTTTGGTCACGTCGATCGCGGTCGATTTCAGCGCTTCGGTGAGTACGCCGACCTGCTTCGCTAGCGAATCGCGGTCGGACGCGGCGATTGCCTGCTCGGCTTCGCTCACGCGCTGTTCGACGCTCACGCTGGTGTCCATGATCGCGGTGATTTGGCGCATCAGCCGGTCGGCGGCGCCGTTCGCCGCGGCGACGGCGCGCGCCGACGCATCCTCGATCGCCGCGAGCTGTGCCATGATTTCAGTCTGGAAGGCGGCGTCGATCGCCTCGCTCGCGGTCGCCTGCATCGTCTCGCGCGCGCCTTCGACCAGCTTCTCCAGCGTCAGCCGCGCCTCGTTCGCCGCCGAATCGGCGGTCGCGCGAACCTCGGCCAGCGTCGCGATCATCCGCGCGCCGCCCTGTTCGCTGAACGCGTCGGCGCCGTTGCGCAACTTGCCAAGCGCCGCTTCCGCCTCGGCGAGCGAAGCATTCAGGCGGTCGACCAGAGCCTGCTGGTTCGCGGCATGGCCCACCATCTGTTCGCCGTTCGACTTCAGCGTCGTCTGCACCGCGTTGACGTGCGACACCGTCGACTGCGCCACCAGCTCCGATGCTTCGAGCATCGGGCGGATTTCGGCCAGCGCGGACTGCGTCGTCTTGCCGTGCGAAGCGATGCGATCGAGCGCGTGCGGCAGCGTTTCGTCGAGCTCGCGCGTCACCGCGTCGAGCGCGAGCAACAGCGATTCGGCGTGAGTGATCAGCTGACCCGCCGAACTGTTGCCGCGCTGGACCTTGTCCATGAACGCGCCCAGCTGCGCCTTGGTGTCGTCGATCGAGCGGCTGATGTTGCCCGTGCTGGCCTCAATGCTGACGTTGACAGCTTCGAGCTGTTTTTCGACCTCAGCCACATGCGCGGTGAGGCGCGCCGCGAGCGCATCGTTGGCGTCGGCGTGCGCCGACAGCTGCGCGCCCATCGCGTCGCCGGCATCGCGCGCCGCCGCAAGCTTGGCGTCCATCTGCGCCGCCGCGGTATCGACACCCTCGCGGAAGCGGTGCCAGCTCTCCTCGCTTTGCGCGGACAGCGCGGCGAGCGTGTCGGTCATCGCGCTGCGCACCGACGCCGCGCCCTCGGTCACGCGCGCCAGCGCGGCGTCATGGGCACCGGAAACCTCGGCCGAGGCCGCAAGCAGCCCGCTTTCGGTTTCCTTCGTCTGTTCCTGAAGCGCGACGATCGCTTCGAGAAGCGCTTCGGTCGAGGCCTGACCCGCCTGTGCTGTGCGCGCCGCCTCTTCGCCGAGCGCGGCGAGTTTGGCTTCGAGATTCGCGCCCTGTTGGTGCGCGACCAGCCCGGCCTCGCGGAAATTCACCGCGAGGCGCTGCGCCACATCGTCGATCCGCGGCAGCCCGGCGAGGAGACCGTCCATCCGCTGCAACGCGACATCGCCCGACCGCGCGAGCTGATCGTGGGCGTTGGCGATCACCGAGGCGTTGCCGGCGAGCTTGTCGCTGCTCTCGCCCAGCCGCATGACCGTATCGAGACCGAGCTGCTGGACGATCCGCGCCTGTTCGCCCAGCTGCTTCTGCGCGTCGGCAAGGTGCAGGCCGAGCGCGTGCATCGACTGGTTCAGCGCCTGGTTTTCGGCGCGCAGCGCGGCCGCCACGCGCGCGAACCGCGCCTGTTCCGACCGGCTCGAGCGGAGCCAGAGCATCCAGATCAGCGCGAGCAAGGTCAGCGGCATTGCGATGGTGGCGATATGTACGGGCCAGTCCGCGAGGGCGGGGTTCTGCGCAAAGCCATCGGTGGCGACGCCCAGCGCAAATCCGGTCCATCCCAGCGCGAGAAGGATCAGAAGCGCCGGGACGCCGCGGTCGCGCCATGTCGATGACGCGGTGCGCTCCGCAGGGGCTTCGTCGGTGTCCTCGAGCGCCGTCCTGTCCAGCCAGTCGCGGTCGCTCGCCGCCTCGGCTTCGGGCGCGGGCGCTGCATCGGGTGCGGCCGCATCGACCGGCGCCGCGCTGTCCGCATCCTGGTTTGCCGCGGAATCCCGCCACAATCCGACGATTTTCTTTTCCCCCGTCATCGTGCCATCTTAGCATCAAATGCCCGCCATGAAACGGAAACTTAACCACACGGGCGCCAAAGCTGTGGAATGTCCTTCGACAGCGGCCCCCTCGACCGGTATCTGAATGCCGCGTTCGGCGACGATCCGGCCATGGCGGCGGACCTGCGCAAGGCGTTCACCGACAGCGCGCGCGACCTTGCCGACCTGCTGCGCCGCTCGCGGTGCGACGCCAATTGGGAGATGGCGGCGCTGCGGCTCAAAAGCCTGTCGGCGACCTTTGGTATCATCCCGCTCATCGAACTCGCTGAAACAGCGATGGCGGGCGCGCCGGGCGATCCCGCCGTGCTGCGCGCGATCAACCGCGCCATCGACGAGATCGCCTGACCGCCGCGGCGGGTTCAATTTCCGTTCAGCCGCACCCAGCCAGAGAAATATCGATAGCGGCTGTCTTGCCATGGCAACGCGACGGGTTTAGCCGCGTTAACGACACGCGGCCGACCCTGTTTGCGCGGCGGACGGTCCACGAGTTTCAGAGGAGAGATTTCGATGTTCAAGCGTTTCCGCTCGATGCCCACAACGGCGATTGCCGCCGTGCTGGGCTGCGCGCTGATGACGACCGCGACCCCCGCCGCGGCGCAGAAAAAGCCGAAGAAGGAAGAAGCCGCAAAGGGCAAGAGCCTTAGCCCCAGCAAGGGATTCGCCCCGGCACTCAAGAAGATGACCGACGCAACCGGCGCCAAGGATGCCGCGGCGCTCCAGGCGGCACTTGCCGAGGGGCAGGCGAGCGCGAGCGCGCCCGACGACAAATATCTGATCGCATTCTATCAGCTTCAGCTCGGCATTTTGAACAAGGACACCGCGCTGCAGGCGCAGGGGCTCGACGGAATGCTCGATTCGGGCCTGACGCCGGCAGAAAATGCCGCCACCTATAATTTCTATTCGGGCAATTTCGCCTATGGCGCCAAAGATTACGCCAAGGCGGTCCAGCGGCTCGAAGCGGCAAAGGCCGCGGGTTCGACCGAAGCGGTGCTGCCCGCGCTCCTGATGGACAGCTATCTGAACGCGGGCCAGATCGATCAGGGATGGGCGATCGCGAAGGCCGGTATCGACGCCGCGCGTGCCGCCGGTACGAAGCCGTCCGAACAGCTTTATGTCCGTCCGGCGCAGGCGTTTCAGAACGCAAACCGCACAAATGAGATGCTCGATGTGCTGACGATGCGCGTCGAGGATTATCCGGCGCCTGCAACGTGGCGCAACACGCTCTACATTCTGTTGCAGCAATCAGGTGGCGACAAGGAGCTCAACCTGGACATTCTGCGCTTGATGCGCGCGACCAACTCGATGATGCAGCGGGCTGAATATCTGGAATTTGCGTCACTCGGGGTCGAAGCGGGCTATCCGGGTGAAGTCGTCGGGGTCATCAAGCAAGGCCAGGACAGCGGCGTGATTCCGAAAAGCGACACGCATTTCGGCAATATTTTGGAAGCGCAAACGCCGCGCGCCGCGACCGACGCCGCTGCGGTTGCTGCGGACGCGAGCAAGCCCGCGACGCTTAACAATCCCAAGGCGGCACGCTCAACCGCCGACGTGCTGGTCGGCATCGGCCAGCCGGCGAAGGCGATCCCGCTCTATGAAGCTGCGCTGAAGGCCGCGCCGACCGACGCGGTGGCGCAATACCGGCTGGGCGTGGCGCAGGCGCTGGCGGGGCAGAGTGATGCTGCCATGGCGAGCTTGGCCAAGGTGCAAGGCACCCGCGCGCGATTGGCAAAGCTGTGGACTATTCGCGCCAAGGTCGGCGCCGCTCCGGCAGCACCAACGGCGGGCTAATTTGGCTCAACACAAAGGACGACGGGTGCCGCCTCCATCGGGAGCGGCACCCGTTTTCATTTGCAGCGAATCAGATTTCGACAGGAATGCCCGCGAGCTGTTTCGCGGTACGAATCGTCAGCGACGTCTTCACGCTGGTGACATTCGGCGCCGATGTCAGATGCGCAGTCAGGAACGATTGAAAGCTTTGCAGATCGCGCGCGACGACTTTCAAAAGAAAGTCGATTTCGCCGTTCAGCATATAGCATTCGCGCACTTCCGGCAGCCCGCCGACATAATCCTCGAACGCCTTCAGATCGGACTCGGCCTGGCTGCGCAGGCTGACCATGGCGAACACAGTGATTCCATAACCCAGCTTCGCGGCATCCAGATCCGCGTGATACGATCGGATAACCCCCGCTTCCTCCAGCGCGCGGACGCGGCGAAGGCAGGGCGGCGCGGTGAGCCCCACCATTTGCGCCAGTTCGACATTCGTCATGCGCCCGTTCTTCTGCAATTCGCCGAGTATCTGCAGGTCAATCTGATCGAATTTCTGACTAGCCATCATTGAAACATCCGCTTTCCAAAATTGCGATGACCATAATAATATTTCAGACGATTGCAATTGTCCCACAATGTGACGCGAATGGTTAAGACACTTTCGTGACCGGATGATTCACGCTAGCCGGTAATCATAGGGTAACCAACGACTGTGGGGCTGGTTTTGCGTGACTGCTGACTCGATGATCGCGACCATCTTGCGCCAGGCCCCTGCCGACCGCCGGGCGCGTGTCACGGCGTGGCGGCAACTCTCCGATATTCTGGCGCAGCGCGGCAATCAACTGGGCGACGACGATATTCGCCGCAGCCTCCATGCGCTTGCAGTGCTGCGCCCCCATGTTCCCGAGGCGGTACGCCGCGATTGCGCGCGTGCCATCGCGCGGCATGGGCGCTTTGCTCCGCTCGTCGCGCTTTATGCCAATGACGTTCCCGCAGTGTCGGCAGCGATGCTGCGCGAGGTGCGGCTGTCCGAAGCCGACTGGCTCGCGCTTCTGCCGGCGACCAATGCCATGGCGCGATCGGTGCTGGCGGGACGCGACGATTTGCCGGAAGGCGTCGGCCGTGCGCTGGCCGCGCTCGGAAGCGCGTCGGTGGCGCTGCCGCATCCGTCGATCGCCGAAGCGGCCGAACCGGCGTCGGTCATGCCGCCGAAGCTCGAAAGCGTTGCGGAAACGGCCGCGCCCAGCCAGATCAGCGAACTGGTTCGCCGGATCGACAAATATCAGTCGCGCCGCGACCAGCAAGCACCCACGCGCGCGCCGCGCCGGTCCTTTTGTTTCGAGACCGGCCCCGACGGCGTGATTCATTGGGTCGAAGGCGTGACGCGCGGCGCCGTGATCGGCCTGTCGATCGCCGAGGCTGCCTTTGGCGGCGAGCCGGGCACCGATGCTGCCGCCGCGGGTGCTTTTCGGCAGCGTGCGGAAATCGTCAATGCGCGCATGTCGCTGGAAGGCACGCCCGACGAAGCGGGCGAATGGCGCTTTTCGGCGCTTCCCTGGTTCGATCCGGCAAGCGGTCAGTTCCGTGGGTACCGCGCGACCGCGCGGCGCCCCCAGCATAACGAAATGCCGTATGGCCGTCCCGAGGCCGAGGATCCAGGCGACTCAATCCGTCAGCTGATCCACGAGTTGCGCAGTCCGCTCAACGCGATTTCGGGGTTTGGGCAGATCATCTCGGGCCAGATGTTCGGTCCGGTCAGCCAATCCTATCGCACGATGGCGGAACGGATCGTCACCGACGCGGCGTCGGTGCAGTCGATCATCGACGACCTGGAAACGGCCGCACGGCGCGGCACCCCGGCAGCTTCTAAGCCCCCGACCGAAATTGTCGATGTCGGGACCATCGTGAACCAGATCGAAGGCGACCTTGCGGCGCTTCTTGCCGATCAGCGTATCGAAATGACGCTGGCGCGCGTCGGCGGCCCCTTTCTGGGGCTGGCGAGCGACGCCGACGTGCGTCGGATGATAGGCCGCCTGCTTACCGCGCTGGTCGATGTCTGCGAACCGGGCGGTATCCTGGTCGGACAGCTCGTCACCGAATCGCCGCACGACGACATGCTCCAGTTGCGAATCGTCCGCCCCGTATCGATCCGGTTCGCGACCTCGGCCGATCTGCTCGATCCCGGCTTCAGTCCCGAGGGCGAAGCGCCGGGGGCTGCGGTGCTCAGCCTTGGTTTCTCGCTCCGCCTCGTCGACAGCCTTGCCCGCGCGGCGGGTGGACGCCTCGACATCGGGCACAATGCCTTGACCTTGCATCTGCCGTCCGCCACCGCAAAAACCGATGCCGAACTGGAGGCTCAGCAGGGCGAATAGTCGGCGGCAAAAGGGGGCAAGGTGCAGCCTGCGGATAATTTCTTCGCACATCCGCCTGCATCGGCGCTGGTGCGGCTGGGCGACGGCGAGCGTCCGCGATTCTGGGTCACCGTCGACACCGAAGAGGATTTCGACTGGGACGCGCCCTTTGCGCGAACCGGGTTCGGCCTTGGGTCGGTTCCCGCGCTCGCAAACTGTCAGGACTATTTCGATGGTGCCGGGGTGCGCCCCATCTATCTTGTCGACTGGCCCATCGTCGCCGACGACCGCGCGATCGACATTCTGGGGCCCGCGCGCGCCGCGGGCCGCTGCGAAATCGGCGCGCAGCTTCATCCCTGGGTGACGCCGCCGCACGACGAAGAGGTCAATGCGCGCAACAGCTATACGGGCAATCTGGCCGCCGATCTTCAGCGCGCAAAGATGACCATGCTGCGCGATGCCATTCGCGACCGATTCGGCGCCGCGCCCACTGTTTACCGCGCCGGTCGCTATGGGCTGGGCGCCGAAAGCGCGACGATGCTCGCCGAGCTTGGCTTCCGATGCGACACGTCGGTGCGATCGGGCTTCGACTATCGTGCCGGTCATGGACCCGATTATCGCGCCGCGCCGCTCCATCCCTGGTGGATAAAGACGCCCGCCGGGGCGGTGCTGGAGATGCCCGTGACGACGGTTTTCGGCGGCTTGCTCGGCGGCGCCGGTCCGGCGCTCTATCATCGCATCGCGCGCAGCGGATCGCGCGCCGGGGCCGCGCTGGCACGGCTGGGCCTTGTCGAACGGATCGCGCTGACGCCCGAGGGCATACCCGTCGACCGTGCGCTCAAAGCGATCGACATCGCGATTGCGGCGCGGCTGCCGGTGCTCAACTTCTCCTTCCATTCGCCCTCGCTCCAGCCGGGCAACACCCCTTACGTCCGCACGGCGGCCGATCTCGCGCAATTCTATCGCTGGTGGGACAGTGTGCTGAACCATCTCGCGCGGCGCGGGGTCGAACCGACGACGGCGGCCGAGATTGTGGCATTGGCCGAACGGACGATCGCGGCATAAGCCTTGGCGCTTGCCAATGCAGCACGCCCTCCGCTATCGCCAGCCCATCCCCTGGCGGGTTGCAAAGGGGGCCTGTAGCTCAATGGTTAGAGCTGGCCGCTCATAACGGCTAGGTTGCGGGTTCGAGTCCTGCCGGGCCCACCATTCCCCGCCGTATTTCCCTTGCAAATCCGCGCCGATGGCGATCCATTGGGCGAGCGAAGGGAGAGGGGACATGGCGAAACGGCGGACAATCCTTTTCGGGGGACTTGCGGTTATAGCGGTGGTTGCGGGGACGGTGGCGGTCCGCACTGCAACGTTCGCGCCGGAAGACATCGCCGACGGCAGCGACATCCGGCTTGCGGGTGTTCCTGCCTATGATCTGGACGCGGCGGTCGCGAACCTTGGCGCGGCGGTGCAGATTCGCACGATCTCGCATCAGGATGCCGCCGACGACGATGTCGCCGAATGGGATCGACTGCACAGCTGGCTGGCGGCTACCTATCCCGCGGCGCACGCGGCGATGACGCGCGAGATATTGCCGAACCGCACGCTCGTCTATCACTGGCCGGGCCGCGACGCATCGCGCGCGCCGATCATCCTGATGGCGCATCAGGACGTCGTGCCGGTGACCGAAGGCACCGAGGGCGACTGGAAATATCCGCCCTTCGCCGGGACGATCGCGGAAAAAGCCGTGTGGGGCCGCGGCACGGTCGATGACAAGGGTTCGCTCGTCGGCTTGTTCGAGGCGATCGAGGCGCTGGCTAAGGACGGTTTTGTTCCGGCGCGCGGGATCTATCTCGTCGCCGGGCACGACGAAGAGGTTGGCGGATCGGGCGCTGCTGCCGCCGCCGCGCTGCTCAAGGCGCGCGGCGTGCGCGCGCTCTACACGCTCGACGAAGGCAGCGTCGTGCTGCGCGATACGCCGGTGATCGACGGCCCGGCGATCCTGATCGGCGTGGCCGAAAAGGGCTATGCGACGCTGAAAGTCACCGCGGAGGCGCCCGGCGGGCACAGTTCGATGCCGCCGGCCGAAACGGGCGTCACGACGCTCGCGCGCGCGGTGCTTGCCATCACCGACGATCCGTTCCCGATCGAGATGCGCGGGCCCGGCGCGGCGATGGTCGAGGCGCTCGCCGCGCACAAGGGCGGAACGACGAAGATGGCGGTCGCGAACCAGTGGCTGCTGGGATCGGTGCTGAAACGGCAATTGTCAGCGTCGCCGTCATCGGCCGCGGCCTTTCACACGACGATCGCGCCGACGATGCTGGAGGGAAGCCCGAAGGAGAATGTGCTGCCGCAAACCGCGAGCGCGCTCATCAACTATCGCATCGCGCCGTGGAACAGCTCGGCCGAGGTGATGGCGCGCGCAAAGGCGGCGGTCGGCGATGCACCCGTCACGCTGAGCTGGACCAGGCCGCCGAACGAGCCATCGCGCGTGTCGTCGAGCCAGTCGCAGGGCTGGAAATATGTCGTTGCCGCCGCCCGCGCCGATGCTCCCGATGCGGTGGTTGCGCCCTTCCTCGTCGTCGGCGCGACCGACAGCCGCAGTATGGGCGGCGTTTCAGAAGATGTGTACCGTTTCATGCCGATGCACTTCACGCTCAAGGAAACCGCGATGATCCACGGCACGAACGAGCATATGAAGATCGACAGCTTCCGCCGGATGATCGATTTCTACGCGCGGCTGATCGCGACATCGGCCGGTTGAGCGCGCCGAAAGGCGGTTGGGGAGGGAAGTGGTCGGGGAGACAGGATTCGAACCTGCGACATCTTGCTCCCAAAGCAAGCGCGCTACCGGGCTGCGCCACTCCCCGACGACCGGACCCGCGCCTTAGACATGCCGCGGGGGCAAGTCCATCCCATGCGCATCGCGGGCAAAGAAAAAGGCGGCCTTCCCAAGGGAAGGCCGCCCATTTCCGTTTCGGTCAATGCCCCGAAGGGCTGTGACTTACTTGGCTTCTTCAGCCGGAGCAGCAGCAGCGTCGGCAGCCGGGGCTTCAGCAGCGTCGGCCGTAGCAGCAGCTTCGGCACCAGCGGCAGCAGCTTCAGCGCCTTCGGCGGCGGCTTCGGCGCCGGCAGCAGCGGCGTCGGCGCCTTCTTCAGCAACAGCTTCAGCAGCCGGAGCTTCGGTGGTGGCTTCTTCAGCAGCCTTTTCACCGCAAGCGGCGAGGGCGAACATGCTGGCAGCAACGGCGATAGCAGCAAACTTCTTCATGATGTGTGGGCTCCCTAAAATGCCTTTCCGCGATGGGAGAATTTCCCATATCGCGAGCGGCGGGATTTAGTCGTTCCGTGTGAATCGTCAACAAAAATAATTGAGATGGGCCCGCGTGGCGGATTTGTGTCACTTCGCCGAAACAAAACGCGATCGGCAATTATCCGCCGGGCGATAGAATCGCAAAACCCGCACGTGACAACGCAAAACCTCGCCCGTGGGCAAGGTGGAAAGCAACAACGATGTTGCCGTATCACGGCGGCGGCCCCGAGCAATCTGTCTCATCTTGTGGCAGGTCGCCCGGCCGGACACCAGGCCCGGCTTGCTTGCGCAAGCATCGCGACGGGTCCGCGCCGATTGCCAACGCGACGCCCATTCGCTAACCGGCGCGCGACATCTCTCCCGGCCGCGCCTTGCGGCCCAGCCACTATCGGAGCTTTATCGCATGGCCGCCCAATATAGTTTCGTGATGAAAGGTCTGACCAAGACCTATCCCGGCGCGCAAAAGCCGACGCTCAACAACCTCAGCCTGCAATTCTATCCCGACGCCAAGATCGGCATCGTCGGCCCGAACGGCACCGGCAAGTCGACGCTGATGAAGATCATGGGCGGTATCGACAAGGATTTCACCGGCGAAGCCTGGCCCGGCGAAGGCATCACCGTCGGCTATCTGGCGCAGGAGCCGCAGCTCGACCCGACCAAGACGGTCAAGGAAAATGTCATGGACGGCGTGCGCCCCGTCGCCGACATGATGGACCGGTTCAACGAGATCAGCGCGCTGATGGCGGATCCGCCGGCCGACGCCGATTTCGACGCGCTGATGGAGGAAATGGGGACGCTCCAGGAAAAGATCGACGCCGTCGACGGCTGGACGCTCGACAACCAGCTCGAAATCGCGATGGAGGCGCTGCGCTGCCCGCCGGGCGACTGGAGCGTCGAGAATCTGTCGGGCGGTGAAAAGCGCCGCATTGCGCTTACCCGCCTGCTGCTCGAAAAACCGTCGATCCTGCTGCTCGACGAACCGACCAACCACCTCGATGCCGAAAGCGTCGCCTGGCTCGAAAAGCATCTGGTCGATTATCCGGGCAACGTCATCCTCGTCACCCACGACCGCTATTTCCTCGACAATGTCGTGAACTGGATCCTCGAACTCGATCGCGGGCGCTATTTCGTCTACGAAGGCAATTATTCGACCTATCTCGAAAAGAAGGGCAAGCGCCTCGAACAGGAAGCGCGCGAAGATCAGGGCCGCCAGAAGGCGATCAAGGATGAGCTCGAATGGATCCGCCAGTCGCCGAAAGCCCGCCAGGCCAAATCGAAGGCGCGTATCAAGAGCTTTGATCAGTTGGTCGAAGCGCAGGAAAAGCGCATCCCCGGCAAGGCGCAGATCGTCATCCAGGTCCCCGAACGCCTTGGCGGCAAGGTGATCGAGGTCAACAATATCTCGAAGGCCTATGGCGATAAGCTGCTCTTTGAAGACCTGTCCTTTACCTTGCCGCCGGGCGGCATCGTCGGCGTGATCGGACCGAACGGCGCCGGCAAGTCGACGCTGTTCCGAATGCTGACGGGTCAGGAAACCCCCGACAGCGGCAGCGTCGCGATCGGCGATACCGTTCGCCTGGGCTATGTCGACCAGAGCCGCGACGCGCTCAACCCGAACAAGAATGTCTGGGAAGAAATCTCGGGCGGCCATGAATTGATGAACATCGGCAAGCACGAGATGCAGACGCGCGCTTATGTCGGTGCGTTCAACTTCAAGGGTGTCGACCAGCAGAAAAAGGTCGGGCAGCTGTCGGGCGGCGAACGCAACCGCGTCCATATGGCCAAGATGCTGAAAGAGGGCGGTAACGTGCTGCTGCTCGACGAACCGACCAACGATCTCGACACCGAAACGCTCGCCGCGCTCGAAGAAGCGCTCGAGAATTTCGCGGGCTGCGCAGTGGTCATCAGCCACGACCGCTTCTTCCTCGATCGCCTCGCGACGCACATTCTGGCGTTCGAGGGCGACAGCCACGTCGAATGGTTCGAAGGCAATTTCGAATCCTATGAAGAGGACAAGATCCGCCGTCTCGGCGAAGGCGCGACGCGCCCGCACGCAACGACGTACAAGAAATTGTCGCGCTGATCGCGATGGCGGGGGAGACGGCACCGGTTTCGTCGAGCGCGATCCGCATGGATGCGGACGCGCTCAACGCTTTCCTCGTTGAAGCCTTCCCCCACGCCGAGCCGGGCTCGCGCGGCTATGTGGTCTCGGCCGCGCCCGGGCATGTGCAGGCGCGGATGGACCCGACCGACAAGGCGCTCCGCCCCGGCGGGCTTATTTCGGGGCCGACGCAGATGGGTTTTGCCGACATGGCGGCCTATGCGCTCGTCCTTGCGCATATCGGCCCCGTAGCGATGGCGGTGACGAGCGCGCTCAATTACCAGTTCCTGCGTCCGTGCAGGCCGGGATCGATCTTTGCCGACGCCCATATGCTCCGCCTCGGCAAACGGCTTGCGGTCATGGACGTGCGGATTTGGACCGATGATCCGCTAAAGCCGGTCGGGCAGGCGAATGTGACCTACGCGATTCCGTGATTCGCGGTTCAGGCGGACCGAAACTCGCCGTTCGCATCGTCCAGAACATGCAGGACGCCGTCGCTGATCGCGAAAAAGGCGCCGCGCAGTTTCAGCGTCCCGCGCGCTTCCTTCTCCTGAATGCATGGGAAGGTGCGCAGATTCGCAAGGCTGACGCGCACCGCCGCCATTTCCATCGCGCGGCCCGCCTCGCGGCTGTCGATATCGGCATGGGCCCCCCGCACCTCGGCACCGGCATCGTCGAGCATCGCGATCCAGTCGGCGATGAAGCCGCCGCGACCCGGTTCGGCGCCCGCCATCGTCCCGTGCAGCGCCGCATGGCAGCCGCCGCACAGGCCGTGGCCCATGACGACGATTTCCTCGACCTTCAGGAACTGCACGGCAAATTCCAGCGCGGCGGAGACGCCGTGGCGGCCGGGCGTCGTTTCGAACGGCGGCACCAGCGCCGCGACATTGCGCACGACAAAGATTTCGCCTGGATTGGTGTCGAAAATCTGCGACGGTTCGACGCGGCTGTCGGAACAGGCGATCACCATCACCTTGGGCGATTGCCCTTCGGCGAGTTCGCTCCAGCGGTCGCGCTGCTCCTGCCATCGCCGCCCACGGAAACGGCGATAGCCCTCGATCATGTCGGCAAAGTGAGTCATGGCGGCCCCATAGCATAGGTAGAGAGGTTGAGAAGAGGCGCGCGTGCGCTTATGTGGGCGCGATGAACGCTCCTGCCTCACCCGCCGCCACCCCGAGCCAGCGCTCGCGCAAACCCGACTGGATTCGCGTCAAGGCGCCGACCAGCCCCGGCTATGCCGAAACGCGCAAGCTGATGCGCGAACTCAACCTGCATACGGTGTGCGAGGAAGCGGCGTGCCCGAACATCGGCGAATGCTGGACCAAAAAGCACGCGACGGTGATGATCCTCGGCGACACCTGCACCCGCGCCTGTGCCTTTTGCAACGTCAAGACCGGGATGCCGCGTCCGGTCGACCTGCTCGAACCCGAACATACCGCGATTGCCGCGGCCAAGATGGGGCTCAGCCACATCGTCATCACCTCGGTTGATCGCGACGACCTGCCCGACGGCGGCGCGAGCCAGTTCGTCAAGGTGATCGAGGCGCTGCGCCGCGAGACGCCGCAGACGACGATCGAAATCCTCACCCCCGATTTTCGCAACAAGCCTGAAAGCGCCATCGCGGCCATCGTCGATGCGCGTCCCGACGTCTATAACCACAACCTCGAAACCGTGCCGCGGCTGTATCCGACGATCCGCCCCGGCGCGCGCTATTATGCGTCGCTCCGCCTGCTCGAAAGCGTCAAGCGCCGCGACCCGTCGATCTTTACCAAGTCGGGCATCATGCTCGGGCTCGGCGAGGAGCGGATGGAGGTGCATCAGGTGATGGACGACATGCGCAGCGCCGACATCGATTTCATGACGATGGGTCAATATCTGCAACCGACGCCGAAACACGCGAAGGTCATCGACTTCGTGACGCCGCAGGCGTTCGACGCCTATGCGCAGATCGCGCGCGCCAAGGGCTTCCTGCAGGTGGCGTCATCACCGCTCACACGCTCCAGCTATCATGCCGGCGACGATTTCGAGCGGATGCGCGCGGCGCGCGAGGCGCAGCTTGCGCGCGTCCGCGCCGACTGAGCGTCCCTTGCCGCGGCACCACGAAACGCGCGACCTGCCCTACAGCGCCGAACAGATGTTCGGCCTGGTGACCGACATCGCGCGCTACCCCGAATTTCTGCCGTGGGTGATTGCACTCCGCATCCGCAGCGACAGCGAGCATGAAAGCGTCGCCGACATGATCGTCGGCTTCAAGGGCCTGCGCGAAAGCTTTTCGTGCCGCGTCCACAAGCAGCGGCCGCACGAGGTGATCGTCAGCTATATCGACGGTCCGATGAAGCATCTCAGCAACGAATGGCACTTCCAGCCCGCCGAGGGCGGCGGCTGCCGCGTCGATTTCATGGTCGATTTCTCGTTCCGCAACCGGATGTTCGAGGCTCTCGCGGGGCAGATGTTCGACAAGGCGCTGCGCAAGATGATCGCGGCGTTCGAGGCGCGCGCCGACGAACTTTACAATCCGTCTGCCCAATCCACGATCATGGCTGACAGGCAACCGCCATCTGACGCGACGATCGGAAAGGTTCGATGAAGATCGCCGCGATTTCCGATATCCATGGCAACCTCGCCGCTCTCGATGCGGTGCTGACCGACATTGCTCGCCGCGGAATAGAAAGCATCGTGAATCTGGGGGATATATTGTCGGGCGGGCTGTTCCCTGCGGAAACCGCCGACCGACTGATGGAGCTGAATATTCCTACCATCCGGGGTAATCACGAGCGGCAGATACTGGAACAAGCACCCGACAGAATGGGGCTGTCTGATCGCCATGCAGCGGCGAGTTTGCGGCCGGATCATCTGACCTGGATCGCCGCGCTGCCCGAAACCATGAAAATTTCGGACGATATTCTGCTTGTCCACGGGACGCCCGACAGCGATCTCGTCTATTTTCTGGAAACGGTCGCCGAGGATGGATTGCGGGCGGCAACCCGAGCCGAGATAGTCGAGCGTGCGGGCGCAGCCAGCGCCAGCCTGATCCTTTGCGGTCACACGCATGTGCCCCGGATAGTTCGCCTCGATGACGGACGGCTGATCGTCAATCCGGGCAGCGTCGGCTTGCCGGCATATGACGACGACCAGCCCTTTCCGCACGTCGTGGAGACCGGGTCGCCTCACGCGCGCTATGCGATAGCGACGATGACCGATGGAGCGTGGTCAGCCGAACTTTGTGCTGTCGAATATGACTGGGAACAGGCGGCGCGCCACGCGGAGGCCAATGGCCGGGCCGATTGGGCCAGAGCGCTCAGAACCGGCCGCGTTTGAATCAGGCGGGAAGCGTGACATCCTCAGAAGGGCGCAACCCGTCCTTTTCGGGCTGAAGCAATTCGAGTGCAAATAGTGTCGCCGCCTGACGGATCGCCGCGCGGTCGGTCGATTCGAACTGGATGCGCTGGGTGAAATAATCGTCGGGATCCTGTCCGCGGAGCGCGCGTGCAAAGACGACAAGGCCCACCGGCTTTTTCTCCGAGCCGCCGCCGGGACCGGCGATTCCAGTGATGGCGACTGCGACGTCGGCGTCGCTGTTCGCCAGCGCGCCCGCCGCCATGGCCCAGGCGGTTGCCAGCGAGACTTCGCCAAAGGTTTCGAGAATCTCGCCGCTGACGTCGAGCTGATTCTTCTTGGCGTCGGCCGAATAAGTCACGAAACCGGCGGTGAACACGTCCGAGCAACCGGCAATGTCCGTGAGCGCCGCGGCTACCATGCCGCCGGTGCAGCTTTCGGCGACCGCGATCTTGCGCCCGGCGGCGCGATTGGCAGCCAGCACATTCGCGGCAAGCTCGTCGCGCGCAATAAGGCGCGATTCGGCATCGGTCAGCACGGGTTCAAATCTCCGGAAGTTGGATGGTCGCGACGGCCTGCGCCGAGATACCCTCGCGGCGGCCCGTAAACCCAAGCCGCTCGGTCGTTGTGGCCTTCACACTAACGCGCCCGGTCGGAATCGCAAGGATTTCGGCGATGCGGTCGCGGATGGCGACGCGATGCGGGCCGATCCGCGGCGCTTCGGCAATGATCGTGAGGTCGAGATGACCGATCCGCCCGCCGTTCGCCGCAACGCGCTCGCCCGCAAAGGAGAGGAACCGGTGCGACGCCGCGCCGCGCCATTGCGGATCGCTCGGCGGGAAATGGTCGCCGATGTCGCCGTCGCCGAGTGCACCGAGGATCGCGTCGGTCAGCGCATGAAGCCCGACGTCTGCATCACTATGCCCTTCAAGTCCATGACTATGCTTGATTTCTATCCCGCCGATCCAGAGCGGTTTGCCTTCGACAAGGCGGTGGACGTCATACCCCATACCCACGGCGGTTCGCATCATGTCGCTTGTCCCCAGCAGCCCACGCAGAATCGCCATATCGTCGGCATATGTCAGTTTGTGGAGCCGCGCATCGCCTTCGACCGTCGCGACAGTGACGCCAAGGGCGCGGACGAGCTGCGCATCGTCGGTTGCCCCCGCGTCCGCTGCCGCGGCGTGCGCGCGGCGCAGAGTGCCGAGGCGAAAGGCCTGCGGCGTCTGCACGCGCGCCAGCTGCTCGCGCGGAATGACATCGCCCGCCGAACCATTCGCCGTCTCGACCAGCGTGTCGGGGACGGGCAGCACCGGGATCGCGGCTTCGGCGCTATCCAGCGCTCCCAGCAGCCGGTCGATGACGGCGGCATCGACGCCGGGGCGTGCGGCGTCATGGACGAGCACCAGGGCGTCGTCGGCCCAGTCGGCCAGAGCGTCCAGCGCATTCGCCACCGATTGTTGCCGCTCGGCGCCGGGATCGGCCGAAATCCAGCCTTTGGGCAAGGGAGTGGCGGCGGCCATAACCTCATGGCTCGCCACGAGCACGCCGCCCGATACGCAGCGATGCGCCGCCAGCGCGTCGAGACTCCAGCGCAGCATCGGTTTCCCGCCGAGCATTTCGAGCTGCTTGGGCCGCGCAAAACCCGCGCGCACGCCCTGTCCGCCCGCGAGCAGGATCGCGGCAACGCGGCGGGGCGACGGGGCAGGGGACTCGGTCATCTGCCCGCCGGTTAGCGCAGCCGTGCCTTGCGGGAAAGCGGCTTAGCGTGTAGGGGCTGCTCAAATTTTAGGCAATCGGACGAAAGCATCCCCCATGGCGCCGCTGCGGCCCATCCAGATCGGCAACATCACCATCGCGGATCCCGTGATCCTCGCGCCGATGACGGGCGTCACCGACCTGCCGTTCCGCAAGCTCGTCCGCTATTATGGCTCGGGGCTCAACGTCACCGAGATGATCGCCAGCCAGGCGGCGATCCGCGAAACGCGCCAGTCGATCCAGAAGGCCGCATGGGACCCGGTCGAAGAGCCCGTGTCGATGCAGCTCGTCGGCTGCACCCCCTATGAAATGGGCGAAGCGGCGAAGCTCAACGAGGATCGCGGCGCGTCGATCATCGACATCAACATGGGCTGTCCGGTGCGCAAGGTCACCAATGGCGACGCCGGATCGGCGCTGATGCGCGATTTGAAGCTCGCCGCCGCGCTGATCGAATCCTGCGTGAAGGCGGTGTCGGTCCCGGTGACGGTGAAAATGCGCATGGGCTGGTGCCACGACAGCCTGAACGCCCCCGAGCTCGCGCATATCGCCGAGGATCTGGGCGCGAAGCTCGTCACGGTCCACGGCCGCACGCGCAACCAGATGTATCGCGGCGAGGCCGACTGGGGCTTTGTGCGCAAGGTCAAGGATGCGGTGTCGATCCCGGTCATCGTCAACGGCGACATCTGTTCGGCCGACGATGCGCGCACCGCGCTGGCGCAAAGCGGCGCCGATGGCGTCATGATCGGCCGCGGCGCCTATGGCCGCCCCTGGCTGCTTGGGCAGGTCATGGCGGCGCTGCGCGGCGAGGGCGAGCGGCCCGACCCCGGTCTCGACGAACAATATCACGTCATTACATCGCATTACCGGGCGATGATCGACCATTATGGCGAAACCACCGGCGTCAATATGGCGCGCAAGCATCTCGGCTGGTACGTCAAGGGGCTGCATGGCTCGGCCGAGTTCCGCAACAAGGTCAACCAGATTCCCGATAGCAAGGCCGTCCTCGACGCGCTCGAGGCCTTTTATAGCCCGCACCTGACCCGGGCCGCCGCGTGACCACGCTCACCTCGAGCATCCCCAGTTTCGACCATGACGAGCTGATCCAGTCGCATCCGGTGCCGACATTGCTGATCGATAGCGGTGGGGTGGTGCTGTTCGTCAACGCCGCCGCCGAACAGCTCTGTAATGTCAGCCGGTCGGCGATGGTCGGGCGCGTCATCTATGACGTCATCCAGATGGACCGCAGCTATCGTCAGCGGATGAACGACGCCGCGACGTCGGCGCTGTTCGCGCACCGCGCCGAAATCACGCTCAGCGGCCGCAAATCGGTCTTCGTCGATATGCAGATGGTGCCTCATGGCCAGAGCGGGCACCGCATCCTGGCGCTCGTGCCCTCGCAAAGCGATGCCGAGCTGATGGGCGGCGCGATCGGGCGGTCGAGCCGCGCCGCGGGGGCGGCGGCGTCGATGCTCGCGCACGAGATCAAGAACCCGCTCGCCGGCATCAAGGGCGCCGCACAGCTGCTCGCGCGCAAGACCGACAGCGGCGGCGAGCGTTTCACGACGCTGATCTGCGCCGAGGTCGACCGCATCGCAACGCTGATCGACCAGATGGAGCATTTTTCGCGCGGACAGCCGATCCTGTGCAGCCCGATCAACCTGTACCAGCCGATCCATCAGGCAATGGAAACCGCGCGCGCGCGCCAGTTTCCGGGCGTCCGCTTTGCCGAGGATTTCGACCCGTCGCTGCCGCTCGTCCACGGCAACCATGACGCCATGGTGCAGATATTGCTCAACCTCGTGACCAACGGCTGCGAGGTTCTGGCGGGGCGCGATGACGGCGTGGTGCGGATCGCGACCGCCTATCGCCACGGCCTGTCGATCGACAATGGCGACGGCCGCGGGCGTATCGCGCTCCCGATCGAGGTCAGCGTCAGCGACAATGGCCCCGGCGTGCCCGCCGACATCCGCGGCGACCTGTTCGACCCGTTCGTTACGACGAAGCGCGAGGGGAGGGGCCTTGGCCTTGCCCTCGTCGCCAAGCTGGCGCGCGACATGGGCGGGACGGTCCAGCATATGCGCGACGGCGACTGGACGCGCTTTCGCGTTCACCTGCCCGTCGCGCAATCGAAGGGACGGGGATGAGCGACGGCAAGACGATCCTGCTGGTCGAGGATGATGCGGCGATCGCGATGATCATCCGCGAAACGCTCGTCGGCGAATGCGGGCTGCTCGCGTCGGTCGGCAGCATTGCCGAACGCAATGCCTGGCTCGCGGGCCATCGCCCCGACCTCATCATCACCGACGTCGTTTTGCCTGACGGCGACGGCATCGACTCGCTGGTCCACGCGGGGGTCGATCCCGCGACGCCGGTGATCGTGCTGTCGGCACAGAACACGCTCGACACCGCGGTGCGCGCGACGGGCATCGGCAGCTATGACTATCTGCCCAAACCTTTCGACCTCGACGAGCTGACCGCCAGCGTGCGCGCCGCGCTGCAACGCCGCGCCGAACCCGCGGCAAATGACACCAACCCGCCCGCCGACAGTCACGGCCTCGTCGGCCGCGCGCCGGCGATGCAGGCGGTTTACCGGACGATCGCGCGGCTCGCGACCAACGATCTGGCGGTGCTGATCCTCGGCGAATCGGGGACGGGCAAGGAAGTCGTCGCGCGCGCGATCCACGCCACGGGCCTCCGCCGCGCGGGGCCGTTCGTCGCGATCAACATGGCCGCCATCCCGCGCGAACTGATCGAGGCCGAGCTGTTCGGGCACGAAAAAGGCGCCTTCACCGGCGCGCACAGCCGCAGCGCGGGGCGTTTCGAACAGGCGGCAGGCGGCACCCTGTTCCTCGACGAGATCGGCGACATGCCGCTGGAGGCGCAGACACGGCTGCTGCGCGTGCTGCAAAGCAATGAATATTCGACCGTCGGCGGCAGCCAGGCGCTGCGCGCCGACGTCCGCGTGGTCGCCGCGACGCACCGCGACATGCGCACGCTCGTCGCCGACGGCCGTTTCCGCGAGGATCTCTTTTACCGGCTCAACGTCATCCCCGTGACCCTGCCGCCGCTGCGCGATCGCCGCAGCGACATTGCGGCGCTCGTGCGCCATTTCGTCGAGGTCGGGCGCGGGTCGGGCCTTCCCGACCGGCAATTCGCCCATGAAGCGATGCAATGGCTCGAACGCCACGACTGGCCGGGCAATGTCCGCGAACTCGGCAATGTGGTGCAGCGGCTCGCCGTTTTGTCGCGCGACACCGTCGTCACGGCGCGCGAGGTCGAGATGGTGCTGCGCGACAATGGCGAGAGCGGCGCCGTGACCGATCCCGAATCGCTGATCGCGCGCGCGGTCGACGACTGGGCGCGCGAAAAGATGGCAGACGCCGAACCCGACGGCGAAATCCATGGCCAGCTCGAGGCGATCGTCGAGGCGGCGCTGTTCCGCCGCGTCCTGCGCGACGTGCGCGGCAATCAGCTGGAGGCCGCGCGCCGCCTCGGCGTCAACCGCAACACGCTGCGCAAACGATTGGCGCAGCTGGACATCGATCCGCTGCACCCCTGAGCCGCGCCAAAATCGCGGCAATCGGGCGGGTGCGACGCGATTGTGTGTTTTCTATGCAACAGGAATGTCGTATTGAAGCAACAATGACGCCCGCCGCCGCCCCGACTTTTGACATGGATTCGGACGGACAGGACGCGCGCTCGGGCATCTGGCGTTTCGGCGCGCCCGAATATTATGCGCTCGCCGCGATGGTGAGCATCGCGATCGCCACCTATATTTTCGTGACCGGCGACGCGCAAAGCGAGCGGCTGCTAACGCCCGCGCTCGTTGCCGCGATCATGGTCGCCAATCTGGTGCCGGCGATGGCGCTGATCGTGCTGGTCGGCAGCCGCGTCGCGCGCGCGCGCGCGGTCCGGTCGATGGCGGGCGGCAACGGGCGCCTGCACGTCCGGCTGGTCGCGCTCTTTTCGTTGATCGCCGCGGCGCCGACCATGCTGGTCGTGATCTTTGCGTCGCTATTGTTCCAGTTCGGCGTCGATTTCTGGTTTTCGGACCGATCGCGCGGGATGTTCGAAAATGCCGCGAACCTCGCCGAGGGCTATTATCAGGAAAACCAACGCCAGGTGGGCGCGAACACCTTTGCGATGGCCAAGGATCTTGGCGCGCGGTTGCAGCAATATCCGATCGATTCACCAGGCTTTAACGACTATTATTTCCAGCAAATCGTCGTTCGCAGCCTCAATGAGTCTGCGATTATCGAGATCGGACGCGATGGCGTGGCGCGGACGGCAACGGCCATCGATCCCGACGAGCGGCCTGCGACAAGCCGGCTGACCTCGGCGATGATCGCTCGCCTCGATGCCGGCGAGGACGTTGTCGTCGTGCGCCGGTCTGACCGCATCGAAGCCGCGGCACGCCTGCCGGGAACCGACCGCGCCTTTGTCTACGCATCGCGCGACACCAATGTGCCGGGCTTTCAGCAATCGGCGCGCGCGGGCGCGGTGCTCGCCGACTATAACCAGCTTTTCGATCGCTCGCAGATGCTCCAGCTTCAATTCAACGGCGCGCTCTATCTGGGATCGCTGCTCTTGCTCGCGCTCGCGGTGATCGCGGCCATCGTCGTCGCCGACCGCATCGTCCGCCCGCTGGGAACGCTGATCGGCGCGACGCGCACCGCGGCGGGCGGCGATCTGTCGGTTCGCGTGACCCCGCCGGAACGCGATGACGAGATTTCGGTGCTGACGCGCGCGTTCAACCGGATGACCGAGCAGCTCGAGGGGCAGACGGGCGCGCTGGTCAATGCGAACGAGCAGCTTGAAGCACGGCGCAGCTTTATCGAGGCGGTGCTCAGCGGCGTGTCGTCGGCGGTGGTGTCGGTCGATGCCGATCGCCGCATCCTGCTCGCCAACGCCGCAGCGGAAAAGCTGATCGGTCGCTCGGCCGACGAGCTGACGGGACTGCTCCTCGACGATGTCGCCCCCGAACTCGCCCAGCTCCTGGCCGGAAACGAGCGTGAGGCCATCGTCCAGCTTGTGCGCAAGGATAGCGAACCGGCGACGCTTGCGGCAAAAGCGGTGGCGCAGGGCGACGGCTTTGTCCTCAGCTTTGAAGACATTACGCAGCAATTGCTCGACCAGCGCCGCGCCGCCTGGTCCGACGTCGCGCGCCGCATCGCGCACGAGATCAAGAATCCGCTCACCCCGATCCAGCTCGCCGCCGAGCGATTGCAACGCCGCTTCGGCGACCGCGTCGAAGGCGATGCGCCGACCTTCCGCAAGCTCACCGACACGGTGATCCGCCAGGTTCACGACATGCGCCGCATGGTCGATGAGTTTTCGAGCTTTGCGCGGATGCCCAAGCCGACCTTCGGGGTCGAGGATGTGCGCGACATCCTGCGGCAGGCGGTGTTCCTGTTCGAGGTTGCCAAGCCCGACATCGCCTTCACGGTCAAAACCCCCGCCGAGGTCGAGCCGTTGGTGTGCGATCGCCGCCTGCTGTCGCAAGCCTTAACGAACATTGTAAAAAATGCTGTCGAAGCGATTGAAGAAAAATATAAAAACTCCGATGCCGTTGCCGCCGGAACCATAAGGGCCGAACTGGAGGTTGGCGCCCACGACGCGATCGTCATCCGGGTTTCCGACGACGGTATCGGGCTGCCCGAAGCGCGCGATGCGATCGCCGAACCCTATATGACGACGCGGCAGGGGGGGACGGGACTTGGCCTCGCGATCGTCAAGAAGATCGTCGAGCAACATTATGGCGAGCTGGAATTTTCGGACAATCCGACGGGGCGGGGGACATGCGTCACCCTGACGCTGCACCCCGACCGGCTGCGGCCACTCGCCGGGCAAGGCGGCGAGAGCGGCCTTGGCCAGACAGAAACGGTTCCGGGACGCATCCGCAACCGGCAGGACAGAGAAGATCATGGCGCTTGATATTTTGATCGTCGATGACGAACGCGACATTTGCGAACTCGTCGCGGGGGTCATGGAAGACGAAGGCTACGAAGCGCGCACCGCCTCCGACAGCGATTCGGCGCTCGAGGCGATCCGTCAGCGGCGCCCGTCGCTCGCGCTGATCGACGTCTGGCTCCAGGGCTCGCGCCTCGACGGGCTGGGGCTGGTCGAGGCGATCAAGGCGTTCGATCCGACGCTGCCGATCATTGTCATTTCGGGCCATGGCGGGCTCGACACCGCGGTCGCGGCGATCCGCCGCGGCGCCTATGACTTCATCGAAAAGCCGTTCGAAGCCTCGCGCCTGCTCCACCTTGTCGCGCGTGCGACCGAGAATGAGCGGTTGAAGTTCGAATATGAACAACTGCGCGAAAAGGCGGGGCCCGCCGACGAGCTCACGGGCAACAGCGCGGCGATCAACAATGTCCGCGCCACACTGAAACGCGTCGCGGGGACGGGGAGCCGCGTCCTCATCACCGGCGCGCCGGGCGTCGGCAAAGAGGTGGCGGCGCGCGTGCTCCACGGCTGGAGCGGGCGGCACAATGCGCCGTTCCGCGTGATCTCGTCGGCCCGAATGGACCCGGAGACGGTCGAGCTCGAACTTTTCGGGTCGGAAACCGACGATGGCTCGATCCGCGTCGGCCTGCTCGAACAGGCGCACGGCGGCACGTTGTTCCTCGACGAGGTCGCCGACATGCCGATCACGACGCAGGGCAAGATACTGCGCGTGCTGACCGACCAGAGTTTCACGCGGGTCGGCGGGCGGACGATGATCCGTGTCGATGTGCGGATCATTTCGGGATCGGCGCGCGATCTCACCACCGAAATTGCCGAAAACCGCTTTCGCGAGGATCTCTATTACCGGCTCAACGTCGTGCCGGTGCATATCCCGTCGCTCCGCGAACGGCGCGACGACATCGCCAGCCTGTGCGATCATTTCGTCCGCCGCTACGCCGCCGACCGCCGCGTGCCGCCGCCCGAGATCAGTGCCGAGGCGATGGCGGCGCTGCAGGCGCACGAATGGCCGGGAAATGTACGCGAGCTGCGCAATGTCATCGAGCGCGTGATGATATTGGCCCCGAGCGACCGGTTGGCGCGCATCGACGCCGATATGCTGCCCGCCGAACTGGTACGCGGCGGCGCCGACATCCTGCCCAATTCGGAATCGATCACCGCCATTCCGCTCAAGGAAGCGCGCGAGAACTTCGAACGCGAATATCTGCGCATCCAGATCAACCGCTTTTCGGGCAATATCTCGCGCACCGCGAGTTTCATCGGCATGGAGCGATCGGCGCTGCACCGCAAACTGAAACTTTTGGGGCTTACCGAGAGTTCGGAAGGCGAAAGCTAGGCTTAATGCTGGACGATATGCGCGCTTTGCCGCATATTATGTGCAAGAAGAAGGTCTTGAATGCCGGAAAACCGGCGCCGTACCCGCGGTTTTACCGCCAAAAACAGGAGGCAAATGTGTCCGATAAAAACCAGAATCTTCAGGATATTTTCCTCAACGCTCTCCGCAAGAGCAAGACCCCCGTCACGATGTTTCTTGTGAAGGGCGTCAAGCTGCAGGGCATCATCACCTGGTTCGACAATTTCTCGCTGCTGCTCCGCCGCGACGGCCAGTCGCAGCTGGTCTACAAGCACGCGATCTCGACCGTGATGCCCTCGCATGATTTCGACCTGTCGTTGCTCGGTGGCAATCTGCGCGATGCGCCGCCCAGCAAGGGCAAGGCGTTGCAGGACGTGTTCCTGAACGCGGTTCGCCGCTCGGACGAATCGGTGACGATGTTCCTCGTCAACGGCGTGATGCTCCAGGGCGACATTGTCGCATTCGACCTGTTCTGCATGTTGCTCGAGCGCGAGCGGCAGGTGCAGCTCGTCTACAAGCACGCGATTTCGACGGTCCAGCCGAACGGTCCGATCAACCTGACCGACAATGGCGACGGCGAAACGGACGAAGCCTGATCGACTCGATAGCCAATAGCGAAGACGAGGTTACGCGCGGCGCCGCTGCGATGATCATCGTGCCTGAATGGCATAGCCAGCGCCTTTCCCGCGACCTCGACGCGCGCGCCGAGGAGGCGAGGGGGCTTGCGCTTGCGATCGGGCTTGATGTTGTGGCGGTGCACACGCTGCGGCTACGGCAAACGCGCGCGGCGACGCTGCTAGGCGTCGGCCAGATCGACGCGATTACGCCCGACATTGCCGCAAAGGGCATCCAGCTGGTGGTGGTCGATGCCGCACTCAGCGCGATCCAGCAGCGCAACCTCGAAACCGCCTTCGGAACCAAGGTCATCGACCGCACCGGGCTGATCCTGGAGATCTTTGGCGAGCGCGCCGCAACGGCCGAAGGGCGACTGCAGGTCGAGCTCGCGCATCTAGATTATCAGGCGGGTCGGCTTGTGCGCAGCTGGACGCACCTCGAACGCCAGCGCGGCGGCTTCGGCTTTCTGGGCGGTCCCGGCGAAACGCAGATCGAGGCCGACCGGCGGATGATCCGCAACCGGATGGCGCGTATTCGCCGCAGCCTGGAGGACGCGCGGCGTACGCGGCAGCTCCAACGGTCCAAGCGCCAACGCGCGCCGTGGCCGGTGATTGCGCTCGTCGGCTATACCAATGCGGGAAAATCGACTTTCTTCAATCGCTTGACGGGAAGTGACGTCATGGCGGAAGACATGCTTTTCGCGACGCTCGACCCCACGATGCGCGAAATCCGCTTGCCCGGCATCGACAAGGCGATCCTGTCGGATACGGTCGGTTTTGTGTCCGACCTGCCGACCGAATTGGTCGCAGCGTTCCGCGCGACGCTGGAAGAGGTCACGACCGCCGACCTGATCGTCCATGTCCGCGACATCGTGCATCCCGACACCGACGCGCAATATGACGATGTGCGCGCGATCCTCGACTCCCTCGGCGTCAACGGGCCGGAAGAGGGGGAGGGCGCCGAGCTTGCAAACGCCATCCCGCAGATCGAAATCTGGAACAAGATCGACACCGCCGACCCCGATCGCCGCGCCATAATCGAAGAAATGGCGGCGCGGCGTACAGACGTCGCCATTATTTCCGCGGCCACAGGCGAGGGGGTAGAGGCAGCCCGCACGCTCATGGCGTCACAATTGACCGCAGGGCATCAGGTTCAGCGTATCTACCTCGGCTATGAACAGGGTGAGGCGATGGCATGGCTGCATGCGCGCGGCGAAGTGCTCACCGACGAGCCCGAGGGCGAGGGGCATGTGCTGACGGTCCGGCTCGATCCTGCCGACCGCGCGCGTTTTGAAAGGCTGTGGCCGCCTACTAGCGAGCTTCCGAAGCCTTGACCGCCTGCCAATGCGTTTCTTGCGCGTCGAGCGGCAGGCCGGCCAGACTGCCGCCAGCGCGGTCTTCCATCGCTGAAAACCGCCGCGCGAACTTCAGGTTCGCGTCGCGCAGCGCGCTTTCGGCATCGACGCCCAACTTGCGGGCATAGTTGACGACGGCGAACAGCAGGTCGCCGACCTCTTCATGGCGTTCGGCGTCGTTGGTTGCTTCGGCGACCTCGGCCAGCTCCTCGGCGATCTTGTCACGCGGCCCCACAGTGTCGGGCCAGTCGAAACCGACGCGCGCGGCGCGGCCCTGGAGCTTCTGTGCGCGCAGCAATGCCGGCAGCGAAAGCGCGACACCCGCCAGCGCGCCCTGCGGGCCATTTTCGGACCGCTCATCCGCCTTGATCGCTTCCCATTGGCGTCGCACGTCATCGGTTCTGGTGCTGCCGAAAATATGCGGATGGCGCCGCTCCATCTTGTCGCTGATCGCGTTGGCGACATCGTCAAAGCCGAACAGGCCATTGTCTGCCGCGATCTGGGCGTGAAAGACGACCTGAAGCAGCAGGTCGCCAAGCTCGTCGCAAATCGCCGCGGGATCGCCACCGGCAATGGCATCGGCGACTTCATAGGCTTCTTCGATCGTATAGGGCGCGATCGTGGCAAAGCTCTGCGCGAGATCCCATTCGCAGCCGCCGTCGGGATTGCGGAGCTGGCGCATGATCGCGAGCAGCCGATCGATGGGGGATTGGGTCGCCGTCTCGGCCATATAATTATCCGATAATATATATTATGTTAAATTCATATATCGATCCGGCGTGTATTGGGCCTAGGTAACAACCTGCCACGTTCGGATCGCCAGGAACATCAGCCCGAATATGGCCACCCATGCGAGCGCCAGCTTCAGCCAGTCGGCCATCGGAAGCCGCCGCGCCAAAAGCGAGCTGAGCACGAGCGTGAACGCACCCACGAACCACAGCAACTGGACCGTCGTATCGCCATTCATAACTGCACCTCCAACCCATCATAACCGGGTTCGACGCCGCTCGGCAATTCGGCGGCGAGATCCGCATAGTCCATCGTATTGTCCATATGCGTAATAATCGCGCGCGGATTGCCGACCTTGGCAAGCCCTTCGAGCGTCATTGCCAGATGCGGGTGCGTCGGATGCGGATAGCGACGCAGCGCATCGATCACGAACAGATCGACGCCTTGGAAGAATTCGACCATTTCGTCCGTAAATCTTGAAAAATCAGTCGCATAAGCGACATTGTGCGCACCGTCACTGAAGATCAGGCCGCTCGCCTTGATCGGACCGTGCGGCATTTCGATCGCCGACACCTCAACGGGGCCGATCGACTGATGATCGAGCAGATCGATCGGATCGACCGACGCCGGATAACCAGCGTTGCCGGCAAAGGCGTAGGTAAAGCGCCACTTCAATATGTCGAGGACATGGTCGCGGGCGTAGCAGGGAACGGGCGATCCGCGAAGATGCATGACCTGGCGCAGGTCGTCGAGTCCGTGCGTGTGATCGGCATGCTCGTGCGTCCAGATGACGGCATCGACCTCGCCCACCTGGGCGTCGAGCAGTTGCAGTCGCATATCCGGACTGGTGTCGACCAGGATCCGATAACCCCCGAGCGACACGAGGATCGACGCACGGCTGCGCAGGTTACGCGGATTATCGGGGTCGCACTGGCCCCAGTCGTTGCCGAGCCGCGGCACACCCGACGACGTTCCGCAGCCAAGGATTCTGACCTTCATGCGCCGCGTGACGTCATGCCGCCGCCTTGTTGAAAAGCGCATAGAAATTGGCGCTCGTCGCGGCGGCGAGGGCCTCTGGCTCTTCGCCGCGAAGATCGGCGAGGAACGCCAGCGTGTCGGCGACGAACGCCGGCTCGCCGGTCTTGCCGCGATGCGGGACGGGGGCGAGAAAGGGGGAGTCGGTTTCGATCAGCAGGCGCTCCTGCGGCAGCCATTTGGCCGTTGCCTGCAGGTCGGCGGCGTTTTTGAACGTCACGATGCCCGAAATCGAAATAAAGAGCCCCAGGTCGAGCGCCTTGCGCGCAAAGTCATCGCTCGCGGTGAAGCAGTGGATCACGCCGGGGAAGCGCGCCCTCCCCATTTCTTCGCCGAGCAGCGCCAGCGTGTCGGCCTCGGCATCGCGCGTGTGAACGATCACCGGCAGGCCCGTCGCCTGCGACGCATGGATATGGCGGCGAAAACTGTCCTGCTGCCGGGTGCGATCGCTCTTGTCGTAATAATAGTCGAGCCCGGTCTCGCCGATACCGATCACCCGCGGACGCGCCGCGCGTTGCACCAGCTTGTCCGTGTCGACATCGGGATGCTGGTCGGCGTCATGCGGATGGATGCCGACACTGGCCCACACATCCTCGTTCGCCTGCGCAGCGGCGAGCACGTCGTCCCACTCGCTTTCGCGCGTGGCGATGTTGAGCATCGCCGTCACGCCTCGCTCCCGCGCACGCGCCAGCACCGCATCCTGCTGCTCGGCGAGCCCCTTGTAATTGAGGTGGCAATGCGAATCGACGAGCATCAGGGCTCCCCTTCCCCCTCACCTTCGGGCAGGTCGAGGCGCGGAAAGATCGGCACAGGCTGTCCGACCGTGAAACCGCTAGCGGCCAGTTTTGCAAACCAGTCCGCATCGGCAAGCGCAGCAAAATCGCGCGCGTCGGGCGCGATGCCCATCTGGTCGAGCAGCTTGTCGGCCGCTGCCGGCACAACCGGGCGAATCGCGATCGCAAGTGTGCGCACGGCCTGGAGCAATGTCATCAGCACCGCGCGCATCCGTTCGGGATCGCTCTTGCGCAGCGCCCAGGGCGCCTGCGTATCGACATATTGGTTGCAGGCGAAGACGGCGCGCAGCCAATCCTCGATCCCGACCGAAAAGGCTAGGTCCTCAAACGCGCGCGGGAGGGTCGTCGCCGCAACCTCATCGACGGTCGAGAGCAGCGCGATGTCAGCGTCTGCCGGTGAATAATCGATCGCAAGATCGCCGCCTAAATTCTTGAAAATCATCGACAAGCTGCGCTGCGCCAGATTGCCGAAGCTGTTGGCGAGGTCGGCGTTGGCGGTGCGGACGATCGCTTCGGCCGAATAACTCCCATCCTGCCCGAAGCTGACTTCGCGGAGCAGGTAATAGCGCAGCGCGTCGACGCCGAACCGATCGGCGAGCACCATCGGATCGACGACATTGCCGAGCGACTTCGACATTTTTTCACCGCGGTTGAGCAGAAAGCCGTGGCCGAACACCTGTTTGGGCAACGGCAGTCCGGCGCTCATCAGGAAGGCTGGCCAGTAAACCGCATGAAAACGAACAATATCCTTGCCGATCATATGGATGTCCGCGGGCCAGAATTTTCCGAAATCGCTGGCAGGATCAGGATAGCCTAGCCCCGACAGATAGGTGGTCAGCGCATCGACCCAGACATACATGACGTGTCCCGGCGATCCCGGCACCGGCACCCCCCAGTCGAAGCTGGTGCGTGAGACGCTGAGATCCTTGAGACCGCCCTCGACGAAGCGCAGCACTTCGTTGCGGCGGCTCTCGGGGCGGATGAAGCCCGGATTGTCGCGATAAAGCGCGAGCAGACGGTCCTGATAGTTCGACAGGCGGAAGAACCAGCTTTCCTCGATGGTCCATTCGACGGGCGTGCCTTGCGGCGACAGGCGGACATCCCCTTCCCCGTCGGTCACCTCGCTCTCGTCATAAAAGGCTTCGTCGCGAACCGAATACCAGCCTTCGTACCGGTCGAGATAGAGGTCGCCATTGGCCTCCATTGCCTTCCAGATCGCCTGCGAGGCGGCGTGATGCGCCGGATCGGACGTGCGCATGAACGCATCATAGCTGATATTCAGCCTGGCATACATCTCACGGAAATATCCGGACATTTCATTTGCCAGATCGATCGTCGCGCGCCCCTGATCGCGCGCGGTCTGGAACATCTTCAGCCCATGTTCGTCGGTGCCGGTGACCAGCCGCACCTCGCGCCCGCGCGCCCGCTGGAAGCGGGCCATGACGTCGGTGGCGATCGCTTCATAGGCGTGGCCGATATGCGGGCGGCCGTTGGGATAGCTGATCGCGGTGGTGATATAGAAGGGGGCGCTAGGTTCGGACATGCGCGCGCCTTAGCCGCTGGTGCACGCGAGGGAAAGCGTCAGCGTGCTGCCTGCGCCGGTCTTGGTGCGAGTTCGGCGAGGCAATTGCCGATTTCAAAGCCGACCATCGCTCCATCATAGGAACCGCGGATCGCATCGCGCACGGTGCGCTGAACGCGGTCCCACTGAGCAAGCACCGGCGCAATCTCGGCGACCGGACGTTCGCGGGCCATCGCCGCCAGCAGCCCCGGAACGATGTCGATCACCAGTTCGAGCCGCGCGCGATTGGTCGTGCCCCCCACCTCGCGCGCAAGCGCCTCGCGCAGCCGGTTTTCGGGGTCGCCCGATGTGGCGATGGCGAGCAGTTTCTTCTCCATCGCGGCGACATCGCTGTCGATCAGCGCCAGCGCCTTGCCGGGCACACCGCCCGACGCGCCGACGATCGCGCGCACCTCGGGCATGTCGAGCATCGGACGCAGGCCGTGCAGCCATGGCAGCATGGCGTCACGATCAACCGGCTGAAAACGAAGGATTCGGCAGCGTGACCGGATCGTCGGCAACAGGCGTCCCGGTGAATGGCTGACGAGCAGGAAGAGCGTCTTGGCGGGAGGTTCCTCGAGCGTCTTGAGCAGCGCATTGGCACCGTCATTCTCCAGATCGTCGACCGCATCGACGACGATCACGCGCCAGTCTCCCAGCGAGAGCGACAGGTGCAGGCGGCGGATCATCTGGCGCACCTGATCGATCGTGATATTGCGCGCGAGATCCTTGCCCTTGTCCTTCGGCTGGCGCGTCAGCCGGATGATTTCGGGGTGGTTGCCGGCATCGACCAGGCGCGCCGCCGCATCGTCGCCGCGATAGTCGAGCGTCACCGCCGCTCGCTGGCCGCCCGCGCCGTGCGTAACGAGAAAACGCGCCGTGCGCTCAGCAAAGCTCCCCTTCCCCATCCCCTGCGGCCCCGCGAGCAGCCAGGCATGATGGAGGCGGCCGCCCTGCCACGCTTCAAGGAACGCCTTTTCGGCATCCTGATGGCCGATCATCGCAGCCATTGGGCAAGCTCCGCAAGAATGGCGGCGGTGACGTCGGCCGCGGGCGCGTCGGCATCGACGATCCGCCAGCGCACCGGCTCGGCGGCGGCCATTTCGACGAACCGCGCGGCGAGGCGCGCCTGATAGTCGGCGGGCTTGTTCCCCATGCGATCGCTGCCCCCGCGCGCTGCCAGCCGGCGCGCCGCCTCGTCGGCGCTGACGGTCAGCAGGAACGTGAGGTCGGGCAGCAAGCCTTCGGACCCGAAGCGATGGAGCGTAAGAATGTCGGCGTCGGTGATGCCGCCACCGCCGCCCTGATAGGCGCGGCTCGAATCGACGAACCGGTCGCACAGCACCCATGCGCCGCGCGCGAGCGCCGGACGGATCGTGCGCGCGACATGGTCCGCGCGCGCCGCGGCGAACAGCAAGGCCTCGCTGCGCGCATCCCAGCGATCGTCGTCCCCTTCCATCAGCAGCGCGCGGATGGCTTCGGCGCCGACGCTGCCGCCGGGTTCGCGCGTCGCCACGACCTCGATCGACCACGCGGCGAGCGCCTCCGTCAGCGCGCGGATCTGCGTCGATTTACCGACGCCTTCGCCGCCCTCGAGCGTGATGAAACGCCCATGGGTCATGGCGTCAGCCCGGAATGAGTCAGGAAGCGTTGCGGTCGCTGCATCGGCTGGCGGTAACCCGCCCGGCGGACTTTGTCATCTATGCGTCGCGCCCGCGGCCCGGCTCGCCGAGGTGCTTCCGCGCCGGGCATGGCCCGTCGCCGCGGTCGCGCGCGCGGCAAAACCCCAGTCCATCAGCCTTTGCGCCTCATCGCGCCGCGCCTTTGCGCTTGTCATGCCGGCAACGACCATGATCAGGCGGCGGCCATCGCGCTCGGCCGACCCTAAGAAGCAATAGCCTGCTTCGCGGGTATGTCCCGTCTTGAGACCATCGGCGCCGTCGAATCGGCCGAGGATCGGATTGCGGTTCGCCTGGACGATCGGTCGCCCGTCGGGCGAGATGCCGTGCTGCAGTTTCGGGATGGAGAAATAGCGCGCATAACCGTCGGGGTGGTCGCGGATCAGCCGGTCGGCAAGCGTGATGAGGTCGGCGGCGCTGACCTTGGTGATACCGCCGTCGGGCCAGCCATTCGGCGTACCGAACCGGCTCGACGTCATTCCAATACTGGCTGCTACTGCATTCATCCGTTTGACAAAAGCATCCTCGCCGCCGTCAATTCCCACGGCCAGCACGGCCGCGGCGTCGTTCCCCGACACGGTTATCAGCCCCTTCAGCAGATCGTCGACCGACACCTTTTCGTTCGGGCTGAGGAACATGGTCGATCCGCCGGTGCTGCTGTTCCATTTTTTCCACGTCGTTTCGCCGACGCTGAATTTAGTTTCGCGTGTCAATTCGCCCCTCTTGAGGAGGTCGAGCACGACATAGGCGGTCATCACCTTTGCCATCGATGCCGGGCCGAAGCGTTTGTCCGCGCCGCGCGAAAAAAGGATCGCACCCGAATCCATATCCTTGAGCATGACGATCGGCGCCTGCGTCGCATAGGACGCCGAGCTGACCGGTGCAGTGTTCGATGTGCGATTATCCTTCGCCCAGGCAACAGGCAGGAACGCCGCATTCACCGCGAGCAGGGCCAGCGCAGCAGCCGCGACCTTCACCGGAGTAGACTTGCCCCTAATCCGCATGATCAGCGATCGCGCTGGACCACCGCATCGCGGAAGCCCTTGGACCTGGCTTTGGCCAGTGCGCCCTGCGCGCCGGCTTCGCTGGCGAACGGGCCGATGCGCACGCGCCAGAGATTGCCCGCCTTGGACACATAACCGCCGACCGGTTTTGCCGCGGCATCGGCGCGCGCTTCGGTGCTGAACGCACCGACCTGCACGACATATTGGCCGGTTGCAGGCGCCGGTTTCGCAGTCGCTGCCTCGACGTTGCCTTGAACCGCCATGCGATCATCGCCGGGCTTCGCTTTTGCCGACGCGACCGGCGGTGCGGGTTGGCTCGCGACTTTCGGAACCGGCAAAGCTTTCGCCTTGGTGCGAAGGATCGCCAGCAACGATGCCGGGGTCGCGAGACGCTCCGGAACCGCCTTGCCCGCGCGGAGTTGTGCGCGTTCGGCAGCGGGCGGATTGGTCCGGCGCACGCGAACCGCGGTCATCCCCTGCGCCAGCCCAAGCTGCGCAGCGGCGGCGGGCGACAGAGCAATCAACTGGTCGCCCGTCATCGGTCCGCGATCGTTCACGCGGACCAGGATCGTTCGTCCCGTGTCGAGCGCGGTCACCTCGACATAGCTCGGCAGCGGCAGTGTCTTGTGCGCGGCGCTGATCCGCGCCGGATCGAAAATCTCGCCATTGGCGGTCGTTTTTCCGGTAAAATCATCGCCATACCGGCCGGCATAACCGACATCGTCATAATCCATGACGTCGGCGGGCGTATAGGTGACGGCGCCGACCTTATAGGGTTCGCCGAGGATCACCGGCACATCGGCGACGCCCGTTGCCGCCCCCGGGTTTGCCACTGGTCCCGCGCCGCCTGCGCTATCGACGCTGCTGCAACCCGCCAGCATCAGTACCGCTCCCGCGAACAGGGGCCCGCCCCTAACGATCGATTTCATCCGCCAGCAACCCCACAGACAGTGCGTAAAAATTGGAACAATTATAGTCCAGTATCGCACGATAGTTACCGGTCAGCAAATAAGCGGTTCGCCCCGGCCCATCGGGTTCGAGCAGGGTCGCCTGGATATTGCCGTCGGGCCAGCGGCCACCAAGCGGCTGGAGTCCGGCGGCGCGCCACTCGGCCATGGTGCGCCAGCGGCTGTGGCGATCGAAAACGCGGGGGCAGCGCGTGGGGGTCAGGCGGTTTGCGACTGCCGCACGATCGAAGGTGGCGGGAACGCTCACCGCGACGCCCCACGGCTGTCCCGCGCGCCAGCCTGCGTTGCGAAGATAAGCGCCTATCGACTCGATCGCATCGGCCTCGCTCGACCAGATGCGCGCCACACCGTCGCCATCGCCGTCCTCGGCAACGCGCAGATACACCGAAGGCAGGAATTGCGGATAACCAAAGGCCCCTGCCCAGCTGCCTTTCAGTACGTCGCGCGGTACGCCCCGTTCGACCATCACCATCGTGGCGATCAGCTCAGGCTCGAACAGGCTGCGCCGGCGCCCTTCATACGCCAAGGTCGCCAGCGCTTCGGGCAGGTCGAAACTGCCGGTCACCTGGCCATAGGCAGTCTCGTGCCCATAGATGGCGATCATGATGCTCGTCGGCACCCCGGTTCGCGCCTCTATGCGCGAAAGCAGCGGCAGCAGCCGATCGTGCACGCGGCGCCCGCCGTTGATGCGCGGGGCGTCGACATGCCGAGCCCTATAGGGCGCGAACGCCGGAATCGGCGTGTTCGGGTTGGGCGGCGACCCCAGATTGTCGCGGTCGAGCGCGACGACGCGGGCGTTATAGCGCAGCCCGGCGGTCACCCGGTCGAACGTCGCGCGCGACACACCGCGCGCCTGGGCTTTGGGCCAAAGCGACTGCACATAGCTATCAAACCCTGCCTCGCCGCTCTGCGCGTGGAGCGGCGCCGAGGCGGTGAGCATCCACGCGGAAAAAATGGCGATGGGAAGCGCGAAAAGCTGTCGCATTCTGAAACCGATAATGTGCATCATGTTCCCACCCATAGGGCCGATTTCGCACAGATGCGAGCCGCTTGGCTAGGCGGGCGCGGGACGAGGCGAGTCATTCGCGGGGTGGGCCGTTGGGGCAAGGTTTCGCTTGCCGCACCGCGCCCGCGCGCTATGGCGGCGCCACCGGACAGGTGGCCGAGTGGTTTAAGGCAGCGGTCTTGAAAACCGCCGTGGGTGCAAGCTCACCGTGGGTTCGAATCCCACCCTGTCCGCCACTCACGCGAAATGCAATCGCCGGTATTTTCCGCGAAAATAGAGCAGCGGGTCGCGGTGCGGTTCGAACTGCGCGCGGACCACACGGCCGACAAGGATGAAATGGTCGCCCGCCTCGTGCAGCGATTCGCGCTGGCATTCAAAGGACACGAGCGAACCGCCGAGCAGCGGGACGCCGGTCTGCCCCGGCGCCCAAGGCTGATTGGCAAAACGGTCCTCGCCCTTGGACGCAAAGCGGTTGGAGGTGGGCTGCTGGCCGATCTGCAGCACATTGACGCCGAAATGCGCGGCCGCGCGCAGTGCCGGGGCGGTTCCCGCCGTATTGGCGATGCAGACGAGCAGGAGCGGCGGGTCGAGCGAGACCGAGGTAAAGCTGTTCGCCGTCAACCCCATGGGTACCCCGTCGGCGTCGAGCGCGGTGACGATGGTAATGCCTGTCGCGAAACAGCCCATCGCATCGCGCAGGGTGCGCGGATCCGATCCGGCCTTGAATTCCATCGCCTCGCGCGGCTGATGCCGCTCGAGAAATTCGAGAAGCTGGCCGAGCAAAGCCTCCTTGCGGTCCGACGCGAGCGCCAGGTCGCAATCGTCGATGTCCGCGCGCTCGCCAGCAGGCAGCGCGGCGGCGAATGCGACGCTGGACATGCTGCTTTCGGAAGGCGCAAAGCCGCCGCGTACAACAAGCGTCGGAAGGGTAAGGCGTGACGCCACCCCGCTCGCGAGGGCATCCTCGTCGACCGGAATGTCGACAAGGACGAGACCTGCTGCGAGGTGCGCGCCCTCAAGCCCCAGCGCGCGCGCCGCGATCCAGCCGCCGCGTCCCGCGGTCACGACGACGGGCCGCGAGCCCATTTGGGCGAGCACGGCGCGCAAATCTTCGACATGGGGCGCCAGATCGCGATCGCTCTCTCCCGCGCCGCCGCGCAGGTCCAGATTGACGACGCGGCGTCCCGAAAGCACCAGCGCTTCTGCCACATCGCGCCACGCGGAGCGACTCTGCCCGATGTCGGGCACCAGCAGCACTGCTGGGTCGTTTTCGTCGCCCAGCATGTCGGCGGACAGGCGAACGCCGCCGAAACCCTTATAGTCGATGAGGCTCAAACATCCCCCTTGCCGCGCCGGCAGGCCATGACGCCGGCGGGCTTCGATGCGATCGGATTGCGAAGAATCGGATCATATCGAAAGCCGCCGCGGTGCGCCAGCGCGCAGGCGCATCAAGCGCGCATCGCCGCCAGCCGCTTGTCGACGATGGCGTCGGCTTCGGCGATGATCCGGTCGATCAGTTCCTGGCAGGTGGGGATGTCGTGGATCAGCCCCTGCACCATGCCGGCCCAAAAGACGCCTTTGCTGAGGTCGCCTGTCTCGAGCAATTCGCGGCCCGCCTTGCCATTCACCAGCTCTGCGACGTCGGCGAAGGTGGCGTCGGGAGCTGCAAGACGACGCACGACTTCCTCGCTTACCGCGCTCTTGCCGACCCGCGCGGTGTTCTTCAGACTGCGGAAGATCAGAAAGCTGCCGCGCTCGTCATTGTCGATATAGGCCTGCTTCACATTGTCGTGGATCGGCGCCTCGACGGTCGCGCAGAAGCGCGTGCCCATGTTGATGCCTTCCGCGCCCAGCGACAGCGCCGCGACCAGCCCGCGCCCGTCACCGAAACCGCCCGAGGCGAGCATCGGGATCTTGACCTTGTCGGCGGCGGCCGGGATCAGGATCAGGCCGGGAATATCGTCCTCGCCCGGGTGCCCCGCGCATTCGAAGCCGTCGATCGAGATGATGTCGCAGCCTGCCCGCTCGGCCGAGAGCGCGTGGCGCACCGCGGTGCATTTGTGGAGGATGGTGACCCCGTGGGGCTTCAGCATCTCCCAGATTTCGCGCACCGCCTGCGTGCCCGCTGTTTCGACGATCTTGACCCCGCCGTCGATGATCGCCTGGGCATAGGCCTTGTAATCGGGGGCGTCGATCGTCGGAAAGACGGTCATGTTCACGCCAAAGGGCTTGTCGGTCATCGCGCGGCAGCGCTCGATCTCGGCGCTCAGCGCTTCGGGCGTCGGCTGGGTCAGCGCGGTCAAAATGCCAAGGCCGCCGGCATTCGACACCGCGCTCGCCAGTTCGGCATAGCCGACGCTCTGCATTCCGCCCTGGACGATCGGGTGCTCGATACCCAGCATCTCGGTGATGCGTGTTTTGAAAGCCATAATATCCCTCCTCGATCGCCCTGCCCTTACGGCATCGTCGTCCCGCTCCATGAAATAACTTGACGCTTACGTCAACGTCGGGTTGACTGTTGGTATAGTTAGCTAACGAAGGGAATCGACATGACGGCGCACGAGGGCATATCGGACCGGGCGCGCGCTATCGCCGAAAAGGTCGAGGCTTTCGTCCGTGAAACAATCATTCCCTATGAGAAAGACCCGCGGCGTGATCATCATGGCGCGCCGACCGACGAACTCGTGATGGAGATGCGCGAGCACGCCCGTGCCGCCGGCGTGCTGACACCGCATGTCTTTGACGATGGCAGTCATCTCAACCAGCGCGAGACCGCGGTGGTGCTCATCAAAAGCGGCTTGTCACCACTCGGCCCGCTTGCGTGCAACACGATGGCGCCCGACGAAGGCAATATGTATCTGCTCGGCAAGGAGGCGAGCCCCGAACTCAAGGACCGCTTCCTGAAACCGCTGGTCGAGGGGCGCGTCCGCTCGGCTTTCTTCATGACCGAGCCCGCGGACGAGGGCGGCGCGGGTTCCGACCCGTCGATGATGAAGACGGTCTGCCGCCCCGACGGCAATCATTGGGTCATAAACGGCCGCAAGACGCTCATCACCGGCGCGCAGGGCGCGCGCGTCGGCATCATCATGGCCAAAGCGGACGAAGGCGCGTGCATGTTTTTGGTCGACCTGCCCGACCCGGCAATCCGCATCGATCATGTGCCGAATACGATCGACAGTTCGATGCCCGGCGGCCATGCGACCATCACGATCGACAACCTCCGCGTCCCCGCCGACCAGATGCTGGGGCAGGCGGGCGAAGGTTTCCGCTATGCGCAGGTCCGCCTCTCGCCTGCCCGCCTGTCGCACTGCATGCGCTGGCTGGGCGCGTGCATCCGCGCACATGAGATCGCGACCGATTATGGCAACCGCCGCGAAGCCTTTGGCAAGGTGCTGATCGACCATGAAGGCGTCGGCTTCATGCTGGCAGAGAATATGATCGATCTGAAACAGGCCGAACTGATGATCGACTGGTGCGCAGGCGTGCTCGATACCGGATCGCTCGGTACCGCGGAAAGCTCGATGGCCAAGGTTGCGGTGTCGGAGGCGCTGATGCGGATCGCCGATCGCTGCGTTCAGGTGATGGGCGGCACCGGGGTCACCGACGCGACGATCGTCGAGCAGGTGTTCCGTGAGGTCCGCGCCTTCCGCATCTATGACGGACCGACCGAGGTCCACAAATGGAGCCTCGCGAAAAAGATCAAGCGCGACTGGAAAGCCGCGGTCGCCTGACCGGGGTTGCTGCCCCGTCGTCCCTTCCTGGCGGCAAAGTGCTTGACGTTTACGTTAACGTCGGGATGATGGCCGGAAACATATAAGGGTAGAGGAATAAAGCCGATGTCGATCTTGTACGACGAAGGGCAGCAGGCGATCGCCACCGAATCGCGGCGCGCGCTCGAAGCACGGGTCCATAAGGACGATCTGCTGCCGCTCCTCCAGACCAAAGGTCAATATCATGACGCCTTCTGGACCACCGCGAAGGAGCAAGGCTGGACCGCACTGGCGCTCCCCGAAACCTATGGCGGACTGGCGCTGGGCCTCGTCGAGCTTGGTTTGATCGCGCATCAGGCGGGGCGCACGCTCAGCGGCGCGCCGTTTCTGACCTCCAGCTTCGGCGCAGCGAAGGCGATCGAGCTTTACGGCACCGAGGCGCAAAAATCGCAATGGCTTCCCGGCCTCGCCAGCGGCGACACGATTGGCGCGGTCGCTTTTGCAGCGGGTGCCGATCCCCTTCCCGCGATGCCGGGCCTTGCCCTGCGCGCCGGAAAAATCAGCGGAACCGCTGCTGGCGTTTCGGGCGGTCTCTTCGCCGACGTCGCTATCGTCCTTGCCGATCAGGACGGCGCGCCATCGCTTGCCGTCGTCGAGCTTGCCGGTGCCGAGCGCCGCGCGGTCGAAAGCTTCGACAACAGCCGCTGCATCGCCGATCTTGTTCTTGCCGATGCATCGGCCGAAATTCTGGCCACCAGCGATCGAGCCCGCGCTGCCGCGCTGCACATATTGGCGCTTCAGGCGGTTGTGACGGCGCACGAACAAACCGGCGGTGCCGAGGCCTTGATGGAGATCGCCCGCGACTATGCGGTGACGCGCAAGGCATTCGGCCAGCCCATCGGCGCCTTTCAGTCGATCAAGCACCGCATCGCCGAACTTTACGGTCTCGTCGAGCTGGCACGAGCGAACGCCCTTCATGCGGCAGCGCACGAGCACGCGGAGGATTTCATCCTGGCGGCCGCGGCGGCGCGCCTGTCCGCGACCGAAGCCTATGACAGCGCAGCGCGCGACTGCATCCAGATCCACGGCGGCATCGGCGTGACGTGGGAAATCGGCCTGCACCTCCACATGCGCCGCGCGCGGACGCTGGCGCTCGAACAGGGCAGCAGCCTTTTCTGGCAAGATGTGCTCGTTGGCCAACTGGCAGGAGAAGGCGCATGACCGATCTCGAAACCTACCGCGCCAGGGCCGCAGCCTGGTGCGAATCGATGGTGCCGACCTTTGGCAAGGCGGCGCGCAAGGGCCTTGGCGTCGAAGCCGACCTCGTGCTCGGCCGCCGTTATCAGAAAGCGAAGTTCGACGCGGGCTTTGCGGGTATCAACTGGCCGACCGACTATGGCGGCCAGGGCCTCGGCCATATTGAAAAAATTACGTTCGAAGCCGAGGAAATGAAACACGGCTTTCCGAACGTCTATTTCGGGATTTCGCTGGGGATGCCGGTGCCCGTGCTGATGCAGTTCGGCAGCGACCGCAAGTTCGTGAAGGAGCGCGTGGCCAAGGCGCTGAAGGGCGAGGAAATATGGTGCCAGCTCTTTTCCGAACCGTCGGGCGGCACCGACCTTGCGGGCCTACGCACCCGCGCCGAGACCGATGGCAATGGGTGGAAGATCAACGGGCAAAAGGTTTGGACCAGCTGGGCGCAGTACAGCGATTATGGCGTCATCGTCGTGCGCACCGACCCGACCGTGCCGAAGCACAAGGGTCTCACCTATTTCTGGGTCGACATGAAGGCGCCGGGCGTCACAGTGCGCCCGATCAAGCTTGCGGGCGGCGACAGCCATGTCAACGAGGTGTTCTTCGACGATGTGAAGATCAGCGACGATCATCGCATGTCGCCCGTCGGCGGCGGCTTTGCGGTCGCGCTGACGACGCTGATGATCGAACGCTATGTCGCGACCGACAGCGCGGGTTTCGGCCCGCACCTCGACCTCTTCGTCGATCTGGCGAAAGAGGTGCAGCTGAACGGCAGGCCCGCGATCGAGGACGGCCGCATCCGGCAGCAGATCGCCCGCAACTATGCGATGCGCGCCGGTCTCGATTCGATCAACCGCCGCGCACGGCTGATGATGCAGGCGGGCATGACGCCGGGGCCCGAAGGCTCGCTGGGCAAGCTCGTCGCGGTGCGCTCGCGCCAAAAGCTGTCCGAACTCGCGCTCGACCTACAGGGCACCGACGCTTTCCTCTTCGACGAGCACGCCTCGCCCAAGGACGATTGGACGTCGAGCTGGATCAACGCGCCGACGGGCCGCATCGCGGGCGGGTCGGACGAGACGTTGCTCAACACGATCGCCGAGCGCATCCTTGGCCTGCCGCAGGACCACCGGCCCGACAAGGGCGTCCCGTTCAACCAGATACCCGCCTGAAGGAACCCGCCCCATGAAAATCGATTCCGCGACCGCTGCCGTCGTCACTGGAGGCGCCTCGGGCCTTGGCCGCGCAACCGCCGAAGCGCTCGCCGCGGCCGGCGTGAAAGTCGCGATCTTCGATATCAACGACGCACTTGGCGAGGAGGTGGCGGCGACGATCGGCGGCTTGTTCGTCCATGTCGACATCACCGATGAGCAATCGGTGCTCGACGGCTATGCCAAGGCGCGCGCGGCCCACGGACAGGAGCGCATCTGCGTCCATTGCGCGATGACCTCGCGCCGCGGCAAGACGCTCGCCTATGACAAGGAAAGCGGGCAATACCGACGCACGCCGACCGCGGATTATGCCTTCGGCGTCGAAGGCATCCTTACCGCCAGCTACCGCGTCGCATCGATCGCGGCGGAAGGCATGGCCACGCTTCCCGAGCTGGAAGACGGCGAACGCGGCGCGATCATCCTCACCGCCTCGGTCGCGGCGCAGGATGGCCAGATCGGTCAGGTCATCTACGGCTCGGCAAAGGCCGGGGTGAACGGGCTTGTGCTGCCGATGGCGCGCGACCTGATGGACCTGGGCATTCGCGTCAATGCGATCATGCCGGGGGTGTTCGGCACGCCGCTGCTCAACAATATGAACCCGAAGGTGAAAGAAAGCCTCGAAGCCTCGGTCCCCTTTCCCAAGCGGCTCGGCAAAGCCGAGGAATATGCCAGCCTCGCGATGGAAATGATCCGCAACACCTATTTCAACGGCCAGGCCGTCCGCCTCGACGGCGCGATCCGCATGGCTCCCCGCTAGCGCATGACGCTGCCCCACGTCCGTTTGTGTCGAGCGAAGTCGAGACACGCCGAGTTCGTGCACGCCTTCACGTGTCTCGACTTCGCTCGACACGAACGGGGTGAGAGGCAGGCTAAACCGTCAAATCGTTCCGTTTCCGCAATTTCGCTCTGAAAGGACATCACCATGCCCGAAGCCTATATCATCGATGCCGTCCGCACCCCGCGCGGGATCGGCAAACCCGGCAAGGGTGCACTGTCGCACCTGCACCCGCAGCATCTCGCCGCGACCGTGCTGAAAGCGATCAAGGATCGCAACAATCTCGACACCGCGACGGTCGACGACATCATCTGGTCGACCTCATCGCAGAATGGCAAGCAGGGCGGCGATCTCGGCCGGATGGCGGCGCTTTCGGCGGGTTATGATACCAAGGCGTCTGGGACGACACTCGACCGCTTCTGCGGTGGCGGCATCACCTCGGTCAATCTCGCCGCGGCCAGCGTTATGAGCGGCATGGAAGATTGCGTCATCGCCGGCGGGACCGAGATGATGAGCTATACCAGCGCCTTTGCCGCCGAGCAGGCGAACGCCGGCCTGCCCCCGCGCCTGATGGGGTCGGGCCACGAAGCGCTCGACGAGCTCCACCCGCAATCCCACCAGGGCGTGTGCGGCGACGCGATCGCAACGATCGAAGGCATCAGCCGCGAGGCGCTCGACGCGCTCGCGCTCGTCAGCCAGCAGCGCGCCGACCGCGCGATCAAGGAAGGCCGCTTTGCAAAGTCGGTTGTGCCAGTCCACAACCCCGACGGCAGCGTCGCGCTCGACCGCGAGGAATTTCCCCGCCCCGAAACCACCGCCGAAGGCCTTGCGGCGCTCAAGCCCAGCTTTGCGGGCCTCGCCGATTTCGACATGGGCGGCGGGTTCACCTTCAGAAAGCAGGTCAACCGCCGCTATCCCGATCTGGAAATCCAGCATTTCCACCATGCCGGAAACTCGTCAGGCGTCGTCGACGGCGCCGCCGCGCTGCTCATCACCTCGAAGGATTATGCCGACAAACACGGCCTGAAGCCCCGCGCCCGCGTCGTCGCCTATGCCAATATCGGCGACGATCCGACCTTGATGCTCAACGCCCCGGTCCCGGCGGCGAAGAAGGTGCTCGAAAAGGCCGGTCTTACCAAGGACGACATCGACGTCTGGGAAATCAACGAGGCCTTCGCCGTCGTCGCCGAAAAATTCATCCGCGACCTCGATCTGCCGCGCGACAAGGTGAACATCAACGGCGGCGCGATGGCGCTCGGCCACCCGATCGGCGCGACGGGTTCGATCCTGATCGGCACCGCGCTCGACGAACTCGAGCGTTCGGGCGGCCGCTACGGCCTCGTCACCATGTGCGCCGCGGGCGGCATGGCGCCCGCGATCATCATCGAGCGGCTCTGATCAAAAGGGTCCGCGGATGGCGAGCGTTTTGGTCGGGCTGTAAAGGTTGACGAACATGGTCTTGCCGTCGGGCGAAAAACACACGCCCGCCGGCTCGGTCTGAACCTTGATCCGGGCAAAGGGATAGACTTCGCCAAAGGGAGTGACGCCGCGCAGATGATTGTCGACCGTATCGAGATACTGGTCCTCGCACACGATCAGATGCCCGTTGGGGGCGACCGTCAGATTGTCGCCATAGCTGTAATGGCCGGGGTCCGTCGATTCGAGGAACAGCTGCATCCGGCCGGGAACCGTGCGTTCGCGGTCGGTCCCCTCGTGCCGCGAGGGACGATAGCGCATGATCTGCCCCTCTTTCGCAGCGCCACCCGAGGTGCAGGTGAAATAAAGCTCGTCGGCGCCCCAATGGATGCCCTCGCCGCGCGCAAAAACCGCCGCGCCCTGTTTGGCACCGCGATGCCGAAGGTCGTCGGCGGGGCTTTCGGGGTCGTCGAGGTCGATCCACCGCGCGAAAAGCCAGCTTCCCGGCACGATGCGGCGCTCGCCCCAATTGCGGCTATCGCGGACGGACTCGTCGTGAAAGGCAAGCGCCTGCAACCGCCCGCCGCGGGCGAGCGACCCCGGCACGTCGGGGATGAAACGGTAGAAGAGGCTGTCGTCGCGGTCCTCGGTCATATAGACGATGCCCGTGCGCGGATCGACCGCCGCCGCCTCGCGGACAAATCGTCCCATGGCATTGAGCGGCTCGGCCTTAACCAGCGTTCCGGCATCGGCGGGGACGTCGAAAATCCAGCCGTGCGGCTGTCCGACGCCCTGATCGGGGCCGTCGACGCTTTCCTCGCACGTCAGCCAGCTGTTCCACGGGGTGATGCCGCCGGCGCAATTGCGGATCGTGCCGACCAGGCTCAGATACTGGCTTTCCACCGCCAGACTGTCGGGATCGAGTACCAGCGTCGTCGTCCCGCCCGGCAGCGCCGCGCCCGCGCGGCTGTCGAAAGCCTCGGCGGGCAGCGTCGCAGCCTTGCCGAACGGCCCGTCCTTGCCGTGCCGCGGCTGAAGCTCGTGATTGCGCACCAGCGCGATCTTGCCGCCGTCGAGCCGGAAACAGCCCATGCCGTCGGCGCGGTCGGGGACGCGGTATCCATCGCTCATCGCCTCTCCCAACGAGGAAATGGTACGATAGGAAAAGCCCGGCGGCAGGTCGATCAGCCCGGCGGGATCGGTCTGCAAGGGACCATAGCCCGGCGCGGTCGGCATCAGCCCCGTCTGGGCCGCGCGCGACTGAGCTGCCAGTCCCCCGAAAGCCAGTGCGGCGAGTGCGAAGTTGCGGCGATCGAGCATGGCAGCGTCCCTTTGGTTTTTGGTTTGGGGTGCCCTAGGGCGCAAATATGACACAGGCGGGGCACTCGCATGGATTGTGACAAGAGGAGATGGATATGACGGGTCCGCTGAAAGGCATCAAGATCATCGAGTTCGCCGGGATCGGGCCCGGCCCCTTCTGCGCGATGATGCTCGCCGATCATGGCGCGGAGGTAATCCGTATCGACCGGCCCGGCGGCTTCCTCGATCCGCGCGATCCCTTGTCGCGGAACCGCACCTCGATCGCGCTCGACATGAAGAACCCCGAAGCTGTCACCATTGCGCGCGACCTTTGCCGCGGCGCCGATGCGATCATCGAGGGCTATCGGCCCGGTGTGATGGAGCGCCTCGGCCTTGGCCCCGACGTCCTGCTCGGCGACAATCCGAAGCTTGTTTACGGCCGCATGACGGGTTGGGGGCAGCATGGCCCCTATTCGCAGGCGGCTGGACACGACATCAACTATATCGCGCTGTCGGGCGTGCTCCACGGAATCGGCCGCGCGGGCGAAAAGCCCGTGCCGCCAGTCAATTATGTCGGCGATTTCGGCGGCGGCGGCATGATGCTGGCGTTCGGCATGACGAGCGCGCTGCTCCACGCCGCACGCACGGGCGAAGGCCAGGTGATCGACTGCGCGATGACCGACGGGTCGGCGCTGCTCGCAGGCATGACCTGGGGCTTCAAGGCGATGGGGCGGCTGAAGGACGAAGCCGGGGTCAACATGCTCGACGGCGGCGCGCATTTCTATGACACTTATCGCTGCGCCGACGGCAAGTTCGTCTCGATCGGGTCGATCGAGCCACAATTCTATGCGCTGTTGCGGCAAAAGACCGGCCTCGACGCCGACCCCGATTTCGACGCCCAGCTCGATCCGTCGAAATGGGGACCGCTCAAGGACAAGCTCACGGCGCTGTTCGCGACGAAAACCCGCGACGAATGGTGCGCGATCATGGAGATGACCGACATCTGCTTCGCGCCCGTGCTGTCGCTCGATGAGGCGCCGCAGCATCCGCACAATGTCGCGCGCGAGACCTTCGTGACCGTCGGCGGCGCGGTCCAGCCAGCGCCGGCGCCGCGCTATTCGGCCACCGTCAACGATACGCCGCGCCCGGCGCCGGCGGTTGGCGGCGACGGCGATGCCGTGCTCGCCGGGCTGGGCTATGACGCGGGCAGAATCGCGGCGCTGCGCGAGGGTGGCGCGGTGCGCTGACCCGCCGCACCCGCGCGCCGCTTTGCTTAGCGGCGTGCGAGCGATCATGCTATGAACCGAGACGGCCGCGTGCCGCGAAAGGATATTGGGACGATGGGTGAATTTCTGAGTGTCGAGCGACGGGGCAAGATCGCGATCCTGACGATGATCAAGCCCGAGAGCATGAATGCGATTGGCACGCACGAGGATTGCCAGGACATCATCGACACGCTGCGCACGCTGAACGACGACCGCGGCGTCAGCGCGATCATCCTGACCGGCAGCGGCAAGGCGTTCAGCGCCGGCGGCAACCTGAAAGGGATGCAGGAACGCACCGGCATCGGCGTTCTCGACCAGCCCGATTCCACCCGCGCCAATTACCGCAAGGGCGTGCAGGCGGTGATCCGCGCGCTGATGGACTGCGAAGTGCCGATGATCGCCGCGGTCAACGGCCATGCGATCGGCCTTGGCGCCGATCTTGCCTGCACCTGCGACATCCGCATTGCAGCCGAAAGCGCGAAGTTCGCGTGCAGCTTCATCAAGGTCGGGATCGTCCCCGGCGACGGCGGCGCATGGCTGCTCCAAAAGATCCTCGGCTATCCGCGCGCCGCCGAGCTTTTCCTGACCGGCGACCGCTTTGACGCGCAGCAGGCAAAGGAATATGGTCTGGTCACCGACGTCGTGCCCGATGCGGAGCTGATGGACCGGGCGATCGCCATTGCCGAGCGGATCGTCTGCAACCCGCCGCGCGCGCTGCGTCTGACCAAGCGTTTGTTGCGTGAGGCGCAGCACAGCCGGATGAGCGACATTTTGGAACTGAGCGCGGCCTATCAGGCGATCGTCCACGAAACCGCGGATAACCGCGAGGCGATCAATGCCTTTGTCGAAAAGCGGCCCCCCGTGTTTACAGGAGAATGACCATGCTCGCCGAGCGCGTCCTGCCCTTGTCGGGCGTTCACAATTTCCGCGATTATGGCGGCTATGCGGTCGAGGGCGGCGGGCGGCTGCGCGACGCGATGCTGTGGCGATCGGCGCATCATGAAGCCGCGACCGACGAGGACCTGGCCGCACTCGACGCGCTGGGTCTGGAAACGGTCGTCGACCTGCGCGGCGACGACGAGCGCGAATTGCACCCGTGCCGCCGGTCGGAGAATTTTTCGGCGCGCGTGCTGTTCGCGGGCGGGGTGACCGCGGGGCTGGCGCCGCATCTTCAGGCGGCGGGCGGGACGATCGACGTCGAAACTGCGCGCGCACGGATGATCGATACCTATGCCGGGATGCCGTATCGCCCTGCACTCGTCGCGACGCTGCGCCTCTATATCGCCGCGCTCGCGGAATATGACGCGCCGAGCCTGGTCCATTGCGTCGCGGGCAAGGATCGCACGGGCTTTGCCGTCGCGATCGTCCACCGGCTGCTCGGCGTCCACGAAGACGATCTGATGCACGATTATCTCCTCACCAACACGGCGGGCAAGATCGAGGAGCGGATCGCGCAGGGCGCCGCGCATATTCGGTCGCGTTATGGCGCCGAAATCCACGACGATGCGATCCGCGCGCTGATGTCGGTCAACCCCGTCTATCTCGACGCCGCGCTCGCCACCGTGCGGCGCGATCATGGCGATGTCCCGAGCTATGCCGAGGCGGTGCTGAACTTCACGCCGACGATGCGCGAGGCGTTGGTGGATCGGTTGGTGGTGTATTGAGCCAACCGAACTAAAGCCTCCGAACTCAGTCCGTCATCCCGGCGAAGGCCGGGATCTCACCCTATCATCATGACGCACCGGCGAGATCCCGGCCTTCGCCGGGATGACGACTGGTTAGAGGTCACTCCCCCTTCACCAACACCCCGCCCTTCACCACCGCGTCGACGCTTTCCAGCTCGCGCACATTGGCCAGCGGATCGCCATCGACCGCAACGATGTCGGCATAGCGCCCCACGGCGATCGCCCCGACGTCCGTTTCGCGGCCCAGTGCTTCGGCCGCATTCTTCGTCGCCGCCTGGATCGCCTGCATCGGCGTCATCCCATATTCGGTCATCACGCGGAACTGCCCGCCCACATCGCCATGCGGCATCACCCCGGCGTCCGACGCGAACACCATCCGCACGCCCGCGCGGTGCGCTTTCCTGAAATTGTCGCGCTGGATCTGCGCAATCTCGCGGTCCTTGCGCAGATTATCCTCGAGCACGCCGTTCTTCGCGCCCTCGGCCTGCGTATATTCGGTGTTGAAGATGTCCATCGCGAACCACACGGGCTGCTTGCGGGCGACCGCCATACGGATGCCCTCGTCATCGACCAGGCTCGCATGTTCGATCGTGTCGATCCCGGCGGCGATGGCCGCGCGGATGCCCGCGGCGCCATGCGCGTGGGCGGCGACACGCAGCCCCCACTGGTGGGCCTCGTCGGCGATGGCGCGCAGCTCATTTTCGGGCACCTGCAACTGGCCCGGTTCGGTGTTGCGCGAAAAGACGCCGCCGGTCGCGCATACCTTGATGACCTCGGCGCCATATTTGCGCTGACGGCGCACCTGATAGCGCAGCTCGTCGGGCGTATCGCCGATCCCTTCCTCCTTGCCGTCCGCCTTTTCCAGACTGGGCGGCAGGAAGGTACTGTCGCAATGGCCGCCGGTGGCGCCAAGCGCATAGCTCGCCGGAACGATCCGCGGTCCCACCGCATAGCCCGCGTCGATCGCCTGTTTCAGCCCGATGTCGTTGCGGTCGCCCGATCCGACGTTGCGCACGGTCGTGAAACCGGCGTTCAGCATGTCGTTCGCATTCTTGACCGCGGTCATGCCCCAGAAGCTGTCGGTGAACTCCAGCCCGCGATAACCCCCGATGTCGGCAGGCCCGTCGAGATGGACGTGCATGTCGATGAGGCCGGGGAGCAGCGTCTTGCCGCCCAGGTCGATATGTTTGACATCGGCGCCCCAGCGCACGGTTCGCGCATCGGCGATATTGGCGATGCGGCCGTCGGCGCCGACGAAGATTGCGGGATGCTCGACGGTCTTGCCGCTGAGCACATCGATGTAGCGCGCCGCGGTGATGACGGTCTGGCCCGTCGCTTCCTGTGCCTGAGCGGGCATCAGCGCGGCGCCGGACAGCGCCGTCGAAGCAAAAATGATTCCCCGCAGAAAACTGCCAAACTTCATTCGCGATTGCATGATCGACCCGCCTGTTGTTGATACCCGTCAACGGGATGGCAAAACAGACGTTGTTAGGACAGCGAAATCTCGCGCCGGGCGTCATTCTTCGACGAACGGGACATCCTTCGACGAACGGGACATCCACCAACTGCCCATCAGCGCGAAGGCCGCGCCCAGCATCGTGCCGCCGACGATGTCGCTTGCCCAATGCACCCCCAGCATGATCCGCGAAAAGCCGTTGAGGACGATCATTGCCACCGCAAGCGTCCACGCCGCGGCGCGCCACCGGGGCGGCGCCAACGCCGCGAGAAGCAGATAGACGACCGCCGCGCTCGTCGCATGGCCGCTGGGGTAGGCAAAGCTCGTCTGATGATCGAGATGATCGATCAGACCGGGCCGCGCACGGCCAAAGCCGAGCTTGAGCAGACTGGAGGCGAGGTTCGCGGCGAGCGACGCGCCGCCGAGCGCGACGGCGCAGCGCGGCCCGCACCAGTGCCAGACGAGGCCGCATAGCAGGATGACGATGATCCAGCGCGGTGTGCCGCCGCCGATCCAGCTGATGCCCTGCATCACCGCGATGAATGTGGGGTCGCTTTCGTCGATGCGCAGCGACAGCGCGTGCGAGACTTGCCAGTCGAGTGCCTCGGTCCAGCCAGCGCCAACCGCTAAGCCGAGCAGGATGACGGCGGCAAACAGGACGGCGGCTGCGATAAGGGAGCGCGGGGATTGGGTGATGGTTTCGCTCCTCAAGTCGGGAGAACTCGCACGAAGCCACAAAGCCACAAAGAGATTTTCTTACCCGTTCGTGCTGAGCTTGTCGAAGCACCGTTCTTTCTGCGCCGCCGCAAAAAGAAAGAACGACCCTTCGACAAGCTCAGGGCAAACGGAACCAAATTTCTTTGTGGCTTCGTGGCTTCGTGCGAGTCCAGATCAAATATGCAGCGGCCGCCCGAACGCCGCGAGCACGCCCTCATGCATCGTCTCACTGAGCGTCGGGTGCGGGAAGACGGTGCCGATGAAATCATCCTCGACCAGTTCGGCGGTCTTGCCGATCGTATAGCCCTGGATCAGCTCGGTGACCTCGGCGCCGATCATATGCGCGCCGAGCAGTTCGCCGGTCTTGGCGTCGAACACGGTCTTGGTGAAGCCCTCGGCCTCGCCCAGTGCGATCGCCTTGCCGTTGCCGATGAAGGGGAAGGTTCCGGCCTTAACCTCATAGCCCAGTTCCTTCGCCTTCGCTTCGGTCAAGCCGACGCTGGCGATCTGCGGGCGGCAATAGGTGCAGCCGGGGATGTTGCGCACATCCATCGCGTGCGGGTGGTTGCCGGCGATCGCCTCGACCGCGATCACCGATTCGTGCATCGCCTTGTGCGCGAGCCACGGCGGCGCGGTGACGTCGCCGATCGCCCAGATGCCGGGGACATTGGTGCGGCACATCGCGTCGGTGTCGATATGGCCCTTGGTCGTTTTGACGCCGAGCGCTTCGAGCCCGATATTCTCGGTATTCGGGACGATACCGATGGCGACGATCGCATGACTGAATTCGGCCGATTGGACCTTGCCGTCCTTGCCCTTGATCTTCGCGGTAACGCCGCTCGCGGTCGCCTTCAGTTCCTCGACGCCAGCACCAGTATGGATCGTCATGCCTTGTTTTTTCAGCTGTTTTTCGAGGAAAGCCGACACATCGGTGTCCTCGACCGGCACAAGGCGGTCGAGCATTTCCACGACAGTAACTTCGGCGCCCATATCACTGTAAAAGCTCGCAAATTCTATCCCGATCGCGCCCGATCCGATGACGAGCAATTTCTTGGGCATTTCGGGCGGGACGAGCGCGTGGCGATAGGTCCAGATGCGCTTGCCGTCGGCGGGCGCGAACGGCAGGTCGCGCGCGCGGGCGCCGGTCGCGACGATGATATTCTTCGCGGTCAGGGTTTCGGTGCCCTTCTCGCCCTTCACCTCCAGCTTGCCCGGCGCGGTGAGCTTGCCATCGCCCATATGGACGGTGATCTTGTGCTTCTTCATCAGGTGCGTGACGCCCTGATTGAGCTGCTTCGCGACCCCGCGCGACCGCTTCACCACCGCATCGATATCGGCGCTGATCTCGGCGGCTTTCAGCCCATAGGCACCCGCGTGCTGCATATAATGATAGATTTCGGCCGAGCGCAGCAGCGCCTTGGTCGGGATGCAGCCCCAGTTGAGGCAGATGCCCCCGAGCAGCTCGCGCTCGACAATCGCGGTCTTTAGGCCCAGCTGCGCCGCGCGGATCGCCGCGACATAGCCGCCGGGGCCCGAGCCGAGAACGATGAGGTCGTATGAGGTGTCAGCCATTATGGGCTCCTTCAAAAGCCCCTCTCCCCTTGCGGGAGAGGGGTTGGGGTGTGGGGTCGGCGCGCGTCTGCGCGCCAGAAGAATCGATGGCGTCGAGTATCGCTTCGGCAATACCCTCGCTGTTGATCAGCACGTCGTTGTTCCAGAAGCGCAGAATGCGAAAGCCTTGCGCTGCCAGATAGGAATCGCGGTCGGCATCATAGGGGCTTTCTGCATGCTGCCCACCGTCCGCCTCAACGATCAATCGATGCGCAAAACAGACAAAGTCGGCGATGTAGAGATCGTCGATGATGACCTGCCGCCGCCATCGCAGGTCGGCCAATCGCTTGGCGCGAAGGATCGACCACAGCCGACGTTCGGCATCGGTCGGGTTCGACCGCATCGCGCGGGCGCGTTCCAGCAACAGGGCCTTGCGGGCGAGAGCGTCGGTTACCGTTTTATGCGCCGCAGACGCGGCGCGGACCCCACTCCCCAACCCCTCTCCCGCAAGGGGAGAGGGGCTTTGGCCCCTCGCGGGCATTTTATGCCACCAACCCCAGCGGGCTTTCCACCAGTTCCTTGAAGGTCTTCATCAGCAGCGCGCCGTCGGCACCGTCGATCGCGCGGTGGTCGAAGCTGCCCGTGGCCGACATGACCGTCGCGATCGCCAGCGCATCGTCGACCACATAAGGCCGCTTTTCGCCCGCACCGATCGCCATGATCATCGCCTGCGGCGGATTGATCACCGCAGTGAACTGCTTGATCCCCATCATGCCCATGTTGGAGATGCTGGCGGTGCCGCCCTGATATTCCTCGGGCTTCAGCTTGCCTTCCTTGGCGCGGCCCGCGAGCTCGGCCATTTCGGTCGAGATTTTCGACATCGACTTGCCGCCCGCATCGACGATGATCGGCGTGATCAGCCCGCCCGGAATGCTGACCGCGACCGAAATGTCGGCGCGGCTGTATTTGCGCATCACATCGCCGCCGAAGCTGACGTTGCACGAGGGCACGCGCTCGAGCGCGACCGCGAGCGCCTTGATCAGCATGTCGTTGACGCTGAGTTTGACGCCGCGGCTTTCGAGGCTGGCGTTGAGTTCGCCGCGGAGTTTCAGGAGCGCGTCGAGGCGGATGTCGACGGTCAGGTAGATGTGCGGCGATTCCTGCATCGACTGGCTCAGGCGGCGCGCGATCGTCTTGCGCATCCCCGACAGCTTTTCGTCCTCATGCGGGATGCCGAAATCGGGGATCGGGCCGGCGGGGGCCGGTGCAGCGGCGGGCGCGGCGGTTGCGGGAGCCGGCGCAGCGGATGCGGCCGGAGCGGCGGTGCCCGTGGGCGCGCCTTCGAGGTCGGCCTTGACGATACGGCCGCCGGGGCCGGTGCCGGTCAGGGCTTTAAGGTCGATGCCTTGTTCGGCAGCGAGCCGCTTGGCGAGCGGGCTGGCTTTCACCCTATCACCTTTCTCCGTCGCCCCCGCGGAGGCGGGGGCCGTTGGCGTGGGCGCACTTTGGCTTGCGGCCGCGGCGGGAGGCGCGTGACTCCCTTCGCCCTTCGCGGGGGCGACGTCCTGGGGTTCGGCCGATTTCGCTTCTTCCTTGGCCGCAGCGGGAGCAGGCGCTGCCTTCGCTTCGCTCGCATCCTCATCCTCGCCCGCGATCACCGCGATCACCGTGCCGACCTTCACATTGTCGGTGCCTTCAGCGACGAGGATTTGGCTGATCACACCCTCGTCGACCGCCTCGAATTCCATCGTCGCCTTGTCGGTTTCGATCTCGGCGAGCAGGTCGCCCGACTTGACCTCATCACCCTCCTTCACCAGCCATTTGGCGAGCGTGCCCTCCTCCATCGTCGGCGAGAGAGCGGGCATTTTGAGTTCGATTGGCATGTCTAGGCGTGTCCCTGTCAGTCTTGCAGGCTGCGCCTGCCGCTACGGATTCTTCCTCGCCATAAGCCGTGCGCCGGTCAAGGTCCAGCGGGCCAAACTTGCGTTTCATACGAATGTGACGCAGTCTCGCGCCCGAGATAAATATCGGGGGTCGGGGCGATGCGGACATATCTGGTGGTGATCGACGACAGCCCGGAGGCGTCGCTGGCGCTGCGCTTTGCGGCGCGGCGCGCGGCGCGGACGGGCGGCGGCATGATGGTGCTCGCGATCGTCGCGCCGCAGGATTTCGTCGCCTTTGGCGGCGTCCAGGCGACGATCGAGGCCGAGGCGCGCGAACATGCCGAGGAACTGGTGGCCGCGGCGGCCGACGCGGTGGTGCAGGAAGCGGGCGTGACGCCGCAGATCATGGTGAAATCGGGCAAGCCCGTCGATGTCGTGCGCGAAGTGATCGGCGCGAGCGACGAGATTGCGGCGCTGGTGCTCGCCACCGCGGCGACCGGCGCGCCCGGCCCATTGGTATCGCATTTCACCGGACAGGATGCGGGCACGCTCCCCTGTCCGGTGATGCTGGTGCCGGGCGGGATCGACCTCGTCCGGCTCGATGCGTTGAGCTGAACCGGCGGTCAGGCCGCGGCAACCGCGCCCGGCCCAGCGACGCCCTTCCATTCGAGGATCGCGAAGCCGAGCACGCCGAGCGCCTGCACGGTCACGACCGCGATGCCAAGCCCGGTCATCTGCGCCGCAAAGGCCGCGATAACCCCAAAGCTTGCCGCGACCCAGCCAAGGTTGCCCAGCGCGATCAGCTTGACCAGCCCGGCACCCGGCACCGCCTGCCGCGCGGCGACGATCATCAGCAGCGCGGCGGCGAGGCAGATCCAGCCGCCGATCGCGACGACCTGGGCGGGCAGGCCCAGCAGTGCACCGACGGGCTCCGCGGCCAGCAGGCCCGCGGCAAAAACACCGGTGCAGGTGATGGCATCGGCGACGAGAATGGTCTTGAGATTGCGGATCGACATAGTGATTCTCCTTTCGACCCGCCTCAATTGAACCCGAAAGCGAATGACGTCGATTACGCCCAAGGTAATGGAAAAGCCGAAGGCGCGGGTATAGCTGCGCTTACGAAGGAGACAGACAATGACCCCCGCACCCGTCGGCGAACAGCTTCGCGAATGGCGCGTCCGGCGCCGGATGAGCCAGATGGACCTCGCGCTCGATAGCGAGATTTCGACGCGGCACTTAAGCTTTATCGAAACCGGGCGTTCGCGGCCGAGCGCGCTGATGCTGCAACGCATCGCCGATTGCCTGGAGGTGCCGAACCGCGCGCGCAATGCGATGCTGCTCGCAGCAGGCTACGCCCCCGATTATCGCGAGCGCGACCTGGACAGCCCCGAAATGGCGGGGATGAAGGCGATCGTCGAGCATGTGCTGAAGGGGCACGAACCCTATCCCGCGCTTGCGGTCGACCGGCACTGGAACATGATTGCCGCCAACGGTGCCGTTGCGCTTCTCACCCAGCTCGCGGCGCCCGAACTGCTTGAACCGCCGGTCAATGTGCTCCGCGTCGCACTGCACCCCGATGGGCTGGCGCTGCATATCGTCAACCTTGCCGAGTGGCGCGCGCACCTGCTCGAACGGCTCGATCACCAGATCGATGCGAGCGCCGATGCAGGGCTGATCCAGTTGCGGACCGAACTTGCGGGATATGGCGAGGGCACGGGTGGACATGCCGGTAGCGCGGCGAACGGGATCGCGGTGCCGCTGGTCCTCGACACGCCGATGGGGCAGATTCGCTTCGTCTCGACGGTGACGATCTTTGGCACGCCCGTCGACATCACCCTGTCCGAATTGGCGATCGAGGCCTTTTTCCCGGCGGATGCGGAGAGCGCGGCGCTGTTGCAGAAAATGGCTGGGCAATAGAATAATATCGTCAATCCCGCGAAAGCGGGAATGACGAAGGCGTGGATTAGCGGCGCTTGCCCTTATGCTTGATGTTCGCAGGCCGCCCGCGTTTGCCGACCATAGGCTTGCCGGCCTTCTTCACCCCGTCGCGCCGCGGGGGGCGGTTCCGGAAACCCCCTTCGGGCGCGTCGGGCAATTCGAAGCGCAGCGCGCCGCTCACCGGATTGGCGTCCATCAGCCGCAGCTCAAGCCGCTGGCCGACCGAAAAGCTGACGCGGCCATGTTCGCTGTCGAGCGTCCGCGCCGCCTCGTCATAGAAGAATCGCTCGCTGCCCAAGGTCGACACCGGCACCAGCCCGTCGCCGCCCAGGCCGTCGACCGTCGCGAAAAAGCCGAACGGCTGCACCCCCGTGATCCGCGCGGGCACGATCTCGCCGACCTTGCCGGCAAGCCAGGCGGCGACATAGCGGTCGACCGTCTCGCGCTCGGCCTCCATCGCGCGGCGCTCCATCGCGCTGATTGCCTCGCCGATGCGCGACAATCCCTTGGCGTCGGCCTCGCCCAACCCCGTCTTTGCGGGAAGCCCCTTGGGCTTGCCCGGCATTTCGAGCCGCCAGGAATCGACCAGCGCGCGGTGGACGATCAGGTCGGCATAGCGGCGGATCGGCGAGGTGAAATGCGCATAAGAGCCGAGCGCCAGCCCGAAATGCCCCGAATTGGCGGGGCCGTAATAGGCCTGCGTCTGGCTGCGCAAAATCGCCTGCATGATCTCGGGCAGCCGGTCGTCTTCGGAAAAACCGTCGATCAGGCGGTTGAACACCGCGGGCGTGACGACCTGCCCCAGCGCAAAGCTCTGCTCGAACGTCTCCAGGTAATCCTTCAGGCTGACGAGCTTCTCGCGGCTCGGCGGTTCGTGGATGCGGTACATCACGGGCGATTTTTTCGCCTCCAGCGCCTTGGCCGCCGCGACATTCGCCGCGATCATATAATCCTCGATCAGCCGGTGCGCGTCGAGCCGTTCGCGCACGCGGATTTCGGCGATGCCGCCCTGCTCGTCGAGGATCACCTGCCGCTCGGGCAGGTCGAGGTCGAGCGGCGTCCGCGTCGCGCGCGCCTTGGCGAGCAATTTCCAGCAGGCCCAGAGCTGGCGGAGCGCCGGCAAAAGATCCTCCCCCGCAGGGGGAGGGGGACCATCCGCAGGATGGTGGAGGGGTACAGGCGGTTTGCGCGAGCTTTCGGCGGCGCGCTTCCCCGAGGGTGCCCCTCCACCAGCTTCGCTGGTCCCCCTCCCCGTTCCGGGGAGGATCGGCTTGCCGTCGATCATCGCCTGAGCATCCTCATAGGCGATGTTCGCGCGCAGCCGCACCAGCGCGCGCGTGAAGCGCCATGACGTCACCTTGCCATGCTTGTCGATCACCAGATGACACGCCATCGCGGCGCGATCCTGCCCCGCTTTCAGCGAACAGACGCCCGCCGACAGGCTTTCGGGCAGCATCGGCACGACCTGGTCGGGGAAATAGACGCTGTTGCCGCGCCGCCGTGCCTCGCGGTCGAGCGCGCCGTCGGGGCGAACATAATAGCTGACGTCGGCGATCGCGACGATGGCGCGGAAACCGCCCTTGTTGCCGGGATCGTCGTCGGGGATCGCCCACACGGCATCGTCATGGTCGCGCGCGTCGGCGGGGTCGATCGCGAGGATCGGCAGGTCGCGCAGATCCTCGCGCCCGTCGGGGGTCAGCGGCAGCTTCGCCGCGCGCTCGGCCTCGTCGATGACCTCATCGCCGAAAACGTGCGGGATTTCATGCTTCGCGATCGCGATCATGCTGAGCGCGCGCGGCGCGAAGGGATCGCCGATGCGGTCGACGACGCGCGCCTTGGTCGCGGGGCCGCGCCCCGACAACTCGGCGCGCACCAGATCGCCGATCGCCGCATCGCCCATGTCCGCCACCGCGAAGTCGAACCGCGCGCGCTTGTCGGCAGAGCGCAGCCAGATCATCGGCTTGCCGCCGGGGCCGGTATCGGCGACGAGCACGCCGATGATCGTCTCGCTGCCCGCCTGCAATTTCTTCATCGGGTGCGCGACATGCCCGCCCCCGCGTTCCTCGGTGCGCGCAAGGATGCGGTCGCCGATTCCAAGCGCGCCGCGCCGTCCCTTCTCCATCACGCGCAGCCGCGGCGGCGCCCCGGCGCCCTCCCAGCGATCGGGCACCGCCCAGACGGCATCGCCCTCGACCGCCGCGACGCGCAGCACGGTGACGCGCGGCAACCCGCCATGTTTGTGAAAGGCGCGTCCCGGCGCCATGTCGACAAGCCCTTCGTCGGTCATGTCCTTGAGCAGCGCCTTGAGCGCAATCTTGTCGGCCCCGCTCAAGCCGAAATGCTTGGCGATTTCGCGCTTGCCGATCGGCTGGTCGGATGCGCCGATGAAATCGATGATTTGCTGGCTGCTGGGCAGGCCGGGCGAGAGTGTCGGGCGTTTTTTCATTGTCCGAAAGCTATAGGCGCGCCGGTCGATATTGCCAAACGATCGGCGGCGCCCCCGCGACGATCAGCCATAAGCGATCCATCGTCCCGTAGCGCCCACCGCAAGCCACAGCAGCAACGACAGCGCCGCCATGCCGCGCGCCGCGATGGGGACCGCTATCCGCCAGCCCTTCATGCGATCGCCCCAGATCATGCGGAACGCGACGGCATTGGCCAATGCGGCAGCGATCAGGACCAGCTTGCGCACAAAAATGTCGGACTGCGCCAGCGCGGTGCCGTCGGCGGCGAACAATATTGTGCCGCTGCCGGCCATCAGCACAAATCCCGCAACGGCGACCGGGGTCAGAGCGCGCGCGAGTGCCGCGACCGGCAGACTGCGCCACGCGCCGACAATTCGCAGATCGATCAGACCGATCGCGCCGACCAGCATCACCAGCCCCAGCAGGTGCAGCGTATTGACGACGGGATAGACCAGCGACGATCCGCGCGCCCATGGCCCGATACCGACGGCATCGAGCCAGGCGGCGGCGGTCAGCAGCGGTTCCACGTCGCCTTGCTCAGCGCAGTTCGACCGTTTTTTCGCCGATCATCACGCGCTCGACGCGCATTTCGGCGGCACCGTCGCGCCGCAGGTATCCGGTCAGGCGGATCGGCTTGCCCGGCTCGACCTCGGCGCGCTTCAATCCGCGCGCTTCCATGCGGCTGGTCGGCGCCAGGATCACGTCCCACAGCTTGCCCTTCCAGCGTATCTTGGCGGCGCCGTGCGGATTGCCCCACGACAATTCGGCAAAGGATCCGTTCAACGTCACGGGCTTGCTTTCGTCATAGGACGACCAGCCGTGATGGGCGGCAACGGGTAATGCGGTGGCGGCGAGCGCGGCCGCCCCAATCAGCATGGGAAAACGCATCGCGAGTCTCCTTCTGCCCCTCTTGGATCAGGCTAGTGGCGCCCCGCCGTCGATGCAACCCGCGTGCCGCGCGGTTGCGCGAACCCCGATCAGGCGAGCGAGCAGCGCATGAAAACCGTCCCGGCAACCGGTGTATCGTAATAGGGCGTCGTCAATTCAAAGTTTTCGGCGCGGTACAGCGCCTGCGCCGCGTGCATCGAGGCCAGCGTATCGAGCCGCATCTCGCGATAACCAAGCGCCCGCGCATCGGCGAACAAGCGCCGGACCAACAGGCGGCCCAGCCCCCTTCCCCGTCCCGCCGGCGCAACGAACAGGCGCTTCATTTCGCAGATGTCCTCGTCCAGCGGGCGGCATGCGACGCACCCCAGCGGCGTTCCGTCGATGTCGCGCGCGAGCAGCAGCAGCCCGCGCGGCGCAGCATATTGGCCCGGCAATCCAGCCAGCTCGGCTTCGAAATCCTGATAGGCCAGGTCGACGTCGAGCGACCCCGCATAGGCGCGAAACAGCGATGCCACGACCGCTACATCGGCGTCGCTTTCGGCGCGGGCAATCACGACGTCGGCCACCGCTGGCCTCAATAGGTGCGGCCGATGAGCACGCGCTCGACCGCGGGCTCGCCCGTGAACAAGCAGGGCCCGTCAGCGGGCGCGGCGTCGAGCGGGGTGTTACGCATCGTCAGCTTCAGCGCCTTCAGCTGCTCGACGATCTTGTCGAGCGCGGCGCCGGTCGGGCGCGACCATTGCACCTCGACCCAGCCGGCGAACTTGTCGTCGCCGCCGAAATGCGCGGCAAGGTCGGTGACGTCGCGGCGGATATTGGCGTGCAGCCGTTCGCTGGCCTCGGCATGGAGGCTCGCCTGGATATCCTCCAGCGTCCGCGCGGCATCGGCGACGAAATCGGCCTTGCCGATGAACGCGCTGTTGAGCTTGCCATCGTCCTTGTACAGCCGGTCGCGGCGGATGACCGCGACATTGCCGCCCGCGACATCGCGCGGGCCGACCTCGACGATGATCGGCGCGCCCTTCTTGACCCAACCCCAGCGCTTCGTCTGCGCCTTGTTCGCGCCCGTGTCGAACAGCACACGCAGGGGTTCGCGGAAAGCGTCGAGCGCCTTCAACTGCGCCTCGAGGTCGCGGCAATAATCGAGGATCGCAGCGTCCTCGTCATTGTCGCGCAGCATCGGTACGATGACGATCTGGAACGGCGCGATGCGCGGCGGGCAGCGGAGGCCATCATCGTCGCCGTGCGTCATGATGACGCCGCCGATCATCCGCGTTGACGTGCCCCAACTCGTCGTGTGGCACAGGCTGTGCCCGCCGTCCTTGTCCTGATAGCGGATGCCCGCCGCCTCGGCGAAACCGGTGCCCAGATAGTGCGAGGTGCCGGCCTGCAAGGCTTTGCCGTCCTGCATCATCGCCTCGATCGAATAGGTCGCGACCGCGCCCGGAAAGCGCTCGTTCTCCGGCTTTTCGCCCGCGATCACCGGCATCGCGAGGACATCCTCGGCGAAGGCGCGGTACATTTCGAGCGCGCGCAGCGTCTCGGCCATCGCGTCGTCCTTGTCGGCGTGCGCGGTATGCCCTTCCTGCCACAGAAATTCGCTCGTGCGCAGGAACATGCGCGTGCGCATTTCCCAGCGCACGACATTGGCCCACTGGTTGACCTTGAGCGGCAGGTCGCGCCAGCTTTGCACCCAGCGGCTCATCGCGGCGCCGATGACGGTTTCCGACGTCGGACGGACGATCAGCGGTTCTTCAAGCTTCGCTTCGGGATCGGGAACGAGCTTGCCCTTGCCGTCCGCGATCAGGCGGTGGTGCGTAACGACCGCCATTTCCTTTGCGAAACCATCGACATGGTCGGCTTCTTTTTCAAAGAAGCTCAATGGGATGAAAAGCGGGAAATAGGCGTTCTGCACGCCCGCATCCTTGATCGCGGCGTCCATCACCGTCTGGATGCGTTCCCAGATGCCGTAGCCCCACGGCTTGATGACCATGCAGCCGCGTACGCCCGATTCCTCGGCCAGATCGGCTTCGGCGATGACATCCTGATACCAGGCCGCGAAGTCGGCCTGACGGGTTACGCTCAGCGCATGCTTGATCATCTGTCCTGTTTTCTGTGCTTTGGGGCGGGAGGGCCCCAGGGTTATTTCTTCTCGGCGAGCTCGGCCTTGAGTTCGGCGATCTCGGCCTTCAGCGCCGCGATTTCGGCGTCGCGGACTTTGCCCGCGCCCGGAATGAAGGCGCCCGCGGCCTGCTGGAACATTTCCATGTTGCGGCGGGTCAGTTCGGCGAGCGGATTGGCGCCCAGCGCACCCTCGAACGCCGCGCGGACGTCCTGCTGGTTTTTGCGGAACGCCGCCATCGACGCTTCCAGATATTGCGGGACCATCGACTGCATCTTGTCGCCGTACATGCCGATCAGCTGGCGCAGAAACGGCACCGGCAACAGCGTTTCGCCGCGCGTTTCGGTGTCCATGATGATCTGCGTCAGGACATTATGCGTAATGTCCTCGCCGCTTTTGGCATCGACGACGCGAAATTCGCGGCCGTCGCGCACCATTGTGCCGAGGTCGTCGAGCGTGATGTAACAGCTGCGTTCGGTGTCATAGAGCCGCCGATTGGCGTATTTCTTGATCGTGACGACTTCGTCATCCGCCGCCCGTTTGGACTTCGCCATTATGACCCGCGCTCCTGTGCATCCCGGCTTCCTGGCGACCGCGCCGTGCGGGACAAGCCATGGCAATAGCACCAAATAATGATGCGTCGCAACATGCGCTGTGTGCGGCGCGGTGCTTAGCGCCAATCGCGCGCGAACCGGCCGCCGAGCCCGGTCAGCAGTTCATATTGCGACAGGCCGCTTGCAGCGGCGCGCGTCGGCAGGTCGTAATCGATCCCGAGCCAGTCGCCTTCGCCGATTCCGTCTGCGTCGCTGGCGTCAAATGCCGTGAGATCCATCGATATCCGTCCGATCAAGGGCAGCGTGCGGCCTGCCCAGACTGCGCCGCCGGTTTCGGCATGGCAGCGCAGATAGCCGTCGGCATAGCCCATGTTCGCGATGGCCACGCGCGTGTCGCGCGGTGCCATCCAAGTCGCGCCGTAGCCGACGCTTTCGCCTGCACGCACGGTGCGGACCTGCAGCACGCGCGCTTCGGGATGGACGACCTGCCGGATGTTTCCCTCTGCTTCGCGGCGCGGCGTGCCGCCGTAAAGCGCAATGCCGGGGCGCGTCAGGTCAAAGGCGTAATCGGCGCCGAGGCAGACGCCTGCGCTGTTCGCAAGGCTGTATCGCCGCGCCGGGATCCTTTCGCGAATCGCAAGGAACGCCGCCAATTGCTGCGCATTCTGGTCGCTGTCATCGTCAGCCGAGGCGAGGTGGCTGAGCAAGGTTTCGATCTCCAGACCGTCGAGCGCGCCGCTCATAGCCTCTTCGGCGCGCAGGCCGAGGCGGTTCATCCCCGTATCGATCATCACGTCGCACGGCCGCCCCTCGCCGCCCTCGCGCCAGTGCTGCACCTGTTCGATGCTGTTCAACACGGCGCGCGCAGGGAGCAGGCGCGCCGGGACCATGTCGGCTTCCCCCACGCCATGCAGCACCGACAGCGAGACGCCCGCCGGCAGCGGCATCAGCGCTGCCGCCTCGATCCAGTTTGCAACGAAGAAATCGCGGCAGCCGGCGGCGGCGAGCCGACGCAGCACTTCGCGTGCGCCGAGGCCATAACCATCGGCCTTGATCGCCGCGCCGCACGCCGCCGCACCGCCCTGCGCGGCAAGCCAACGCCAGTTGGCGACGAGCGCATCGGAATCGAGGCGGAGGCGGAGCGGCGGAGCGATGGCGATCATCCCCCCGCCCCTATACGGCTTCGCGCGCCGCGCCAATGGGGCGCTGTCAGGGTATCCGCGCGGGCTTGTCCCACTGCCCCTCGACGGGGTCCTTCAGCATGAAGGCGGTAACGAGAAAGGCGGCGAGCACGACCACCCATGTGTACCATAGCCCGGCATAGGCATCGCCGGTTTTGGCAATGATGAAGCTGGCGATCAGCGGCAGAAATCCACCGAAATAGCCCGTTCCCAGGTGATAGGGGATCGACAGCGACGAATAGCGGACGTGCGGCGGGAACATTTCGGAGAGCAGCGCCGCCACCGGGCCGTACGTAAAGCCCGACAGCGCGCTGAGCCCAAGCAGCGCGAGGAAGATGATCGCGATCCCGCCTGCCCCCGGCACCTGTTTTGCAAAATCATAGCCCATTGCTTCGAGTGCGGGCTGGAGCAGTGCGGGGTCTTCGCCCGCGACTTCGCGCTCGCCGATACGGATCGCCACGCTGTCGAAGCCGCCCGGCGTCTCGACTATCGTGTAGGGGACGCCGAGCCTTGTCAGTTCGCCGAGTGTCCGCCCGCACGCGGTTTCCTGCTGCTGCGCGAAGGGGTCGAAATCACATTGCGAGCCGGTGACGGTCACCGGCGCCTTGGCCGCTGCCGCGGTCAGCGCCGGATTGCCGACGCTGCCCATCAGCCAGAACAGCGGGAACAGCAGCACCAGCGTCACGCCATAACCCCAGACGATCGGCTTCTTGCGCCCGATGCGGTCCGACAGGCGGCCCGCCCAGATGAAAAAGCCCATGCCGACCGCGGCGGCGCAGCCGACGATGATTTCGGCGGCGGTATCCTCGACCTTCATCGGCCCTTTGAGGAACGACAGGCCTGAGAACATCGCGGTGTACCAGATCACCGTCAGGCCGGCGGCGATTCCGAACAGCGCGATAAAGATGCGCCGCGGATTGCCCGGATAGGTAAAGCTTTCCTTGAGCGGGTTTTTTGCGAGCTCGCCCTCCGCCTTCATCGCCTGAAACACCGGGCTTTCGGACAGTTTCAGACGCATCCACAGCGAAATGCCGAGCAGGATCAGCGACAGCAGGAACGGCACGCGCCAGCCCCAGCTTTCCCACATAGCATCGGGCATCAATGCCTTGCAGCCGAGCACGACGATCAGGCTCAGCACGAATCCGCCGACGACGCTCGCCTGGATGAAGCTAGTGTAAAAGCCGCGCTTTCCGGGCGGTGAATGTTCGGCGACATAGATGGCCGCACCGCCATATTCGCCGCCGAGCGCAAGGCCCTGCAAGATGCGCAGCAGGATGACGATGATCGGCGCCGCGATCCCGATCGTCGCCGCCGACGGGATCATGCCCACGCCCGCGGTCGCGACGCCCATCAGCGTGACGGTGACGAGGAAGGTATATTTGCGGCCCAGCCGGTCGCCGAGAAAGCCGAACAGCACCGCGCCGAGCGGACGGAACCCGAAGCCGACCGCGAAGCCCGCCCAGACGAGCAGCACCTCCAGCGTTGCATTGTCGCTGGGAAAGAAGGCCTTGCCGATAATCGCCGCGAGCGTGCCGTAGATGAAGAAATCATACCATTCGAACACCGTCCCCGCCGACGATGCGGCGATCACCATGCGGATGTCTTTCTGCGTCGGCTGATAAACGGCCCCCGCGGCGCTGGCTTCGGTCATATATTTCTGGCTCCCCCACCCGTTTGGGCTGCATTCTTTTCCGTTCGCATCGAGCGAAGTCGAGATGCCTTCAAGACATGCGCGACCACAGGGCGTCTCGACTTCGCTCGACACGAACGGGTTTGGGTGGGTTTAGCTGTCCCGCGCCTCCGTGCAAGCCTTCTTGGCGTAGCGTCATTTCGGTGGCAGGCTGTGGCCCATGCAGTTCATCGACCTTTCAATCCCGATCACCAACGACGTCATCTCCGACCCGCCGGTGATGCGTCCGCAGATCACCTACATGACCCACGAAAATACGTGGGAACAGATCGCGATGTTCTTTCCCGGCCTGACGCGCGACGACCTGCCCGACGGCGAAGGCTGGGCGGTCGAGATGCTGTCGCTGAGCACGCACAACGGCACGCACATGGACGCGCCCTGGCACTATCATTCGACGACCGACAGCGGCGCGACCCCTGCCCCGTCGATCGACGAAGCCCCGCTTGACCTTTTCTTCCGCCCGGGCGTGAAGCTCGACTTTTCGGATCGTCCGCACGGCCATGTCGTGAGCGCCGCCGAGGTCGAAGCGGAACTCGCGCGCATCGGACACGACCTGCAACCGCTCGACATCATACTCGTCCAGTCGGGCGCGATCTACGGCACCGACAATTTCACCGATCAGGGCTGCGGCATGGGCGCCGAGGCGACGCTGTATCTGACCGAGCGCGGGGTACAGGTCGTCGGTACGGACGCGTGGAGCTGGGACGCGCCGTTCAGCCATACGGCCAAGCGCTGGGCCGAAACGCGCGATCCCTCGATCATCTGGGAAGGCCACAAGGCGGGCCGCATCCGCCCTTATTACCAGATCGAAAAACTGACGAACCTCGCCGCGCTGCCAGCGACCGGCTGGACCCTCAGCTGTTTCCCTGTGAAGATCGAACGCGCAAGCGCGGGGTGGATCAGAGCGGTGGCACTGGTGGACGACTGAGCGCGATTAAATCGCCGGGATCCACGACGACGGCGCGGCTATGGATCCCGGATCAAGTCCGGGATGACGAAGTGGCCTGATGGGCTGACGACGCACCGTCTCAAAGCCGCCTGAACCACGATCACAGATTCGTCGTCAGCAATACCCACAAGGTCCAGCCGCCCAGCGCCAGCATGGTCGCCCAGGTCGCGGCAACCCCGAACTCGCGCGGTTTCGGCGGCTTTTCACCCATCGGCATATAAAGCCCCGCGATATGCGCCACGCGGCCGAGCAGAAAGATCGCGCCGATGATCATCAGCGCCAGATGATTCGCCCGCGCGGTTTCGAGAAGGCCGAGCAGAATGATAACGATCGGTGCATGTTCGGCCAGATTGCCGTGACTGCGGCTGGCGCTGATCAGCTTGGCATCGCCGTCGCCATCGCCAAAGGCGGCCTTCACGCGCAGACGATGACGCACCGTGTCAATCGCGGTGAAAAGCAGCAGCAATGCGCAAACCGCGGCGACAAATGCGGTGACGGGTAACGTCATGGTTGTTTTCCCCCAGCTTCCTCGTTCGCCGTCATAACGAACATGGCGATGCAATCCAGCGCCGATTACGCAAGGACGGATTGACTCGTCCGGCTGGCCGTGCCGCTATCTGCGGCTCATTCCATCTCGAGGATCACCGCGTCGACCGCCAGGCTGTCGCCCTGCGCCGCGTTGACGTTTTTCACCGTCCCCGATTTTTCGGCGCGGAGGATATTTTCCATCTTCATCGCCTCGACCGTCGCCAGCGGCTGCCCTGCCTCGACCTTGTCGCCCTCGCCGACGTGCAGCGCGACGAGCAGGCCCGGCATCGGGCAGATGAGGAATTTCGACAGATCGGGCGGGATCTTCTCGATCATATGCTGCGTCAGCGGCGCGACATGCCAGGGCAGCACGCGGACATCGTGGATGCGTCCGCGCGTCGTCATCCGCCAGCCGGTGCGTGTTTTGGCGACCTTCACCGCCAGCTCGCTGTCGTCGATCTCGGCGACGACGAGCCGGTCGCCTGGCGTATATTCGAGCGCGATGTCGATGCGGTCGTCCTCGACCTTGATATGCTTCTCCCCGACCTTGACCTTGTGCGGGGCGCCGTCGATCGACACCTGCCACTTCGCCGGCGGCTCGAGCCGGTCGCCGAGCTGGCCGTCGGTGCGCCGCGCGCGGTCGGCTTCGGCCGACGCCATGAAGCCTGCGATCGCGGCGAGGGCGCGGGTGATCTTCGTATCGGTCGGCGCACCCTGGAAACCCTCGGGATATTCCTCGGCAATGAAGCCCGTCGTCAGCTCGCCCGAACGGAAGCGTGGGTGCTGCATGATCGCCGAGACGAAATCGATATTGTGGCCCAACCCCTCGATCTCGAAGCGGTCAAGCGCCGCAACCTGCAAATCGGCGGCCTCGTCGCGCGTCTTGCCCCATGTCACCAGCTTGGCGATCATCGGGTCGTAGAAGATCGACACCTCGCCACCCTCCTCGACGCCCGCATCGACGCGCACGCCGTCGACACCGCGCTCGTCACCTTCCCATGCGGGAACGGGGGTGCGGTAGCGCACGAGGCGCCCGGTCGAGGGCAGGAAGCCGCGATACGGGTCTTCTGCATAGACACGGTTCTCGATCGCCCAGCCGTCGATCTTGATGTCATTCTGCGTCAGCTCGAGCTTTTCGCCCGCGGCGACGCGGATCATCTGTTCGACCAGGTCGATGCCGGTGATCGCTTCGGTCACCGGATGCTCGACCTGCAGCCGCGTGTTCATTTCGAGGAAGTAGAAGCTCTCGCCCGTCGGATCGGCGCCGCTGACGATCAGCTCGACCGTTCCCGCGCTATAATAACCGACCGCCTTCGACAGCGCGACGCACTGCTCGCCCATCGCCTTGCGCATCTTCTCGGTCACGAACGGCGACGGCGCTTCCTCGACAACCTTCTGATGCCGCCGCTGGATGCTGCATTCGCGCTCGTTGAGATAGAGGATGTTGCCGTGCTGGTCGCCGAGGATCTGGATCTCGATATGGCGCGGGTTGAGGATGAATTTCTCGATGAAGACGCGGTCGTCGCCGAAGCTGTTGAGCCCCTCGCGCTTGGTCGCTTCAAAGCCTTCGCGGACGTCCTTTTCGTCATAGGCGAGGCGCATGCCCTTGCCGCCGCCGCCCGCCGACGCCTTCATCATCACCGGATAGCCGATCTCGTTCGAAATCCGCACCGCATGTTCGGTATCGTCGATCTCGCCAACAAAGCCGGGGACGACATTGACCCCCGCATCCATCGCCAGTTTTTTCGATTCAATCTTGTCGCCCATCGCCGCAATCGCGTTCACCGGCGGGCCGATGAAGGCGATATTTTCCTTCGCCAGCGCCTCGGCAAAGCTGGTGCGCTCCGACAGAAAACCATAGCCCGGATGAACCGCCTCGGCGCCGGTCGCCTTGCATGCGGCGATGATCTTGTCGGCGATCAAATAGGATTCGGACGCGGGCGACGGCCCGATATGCACCGCCTCGTCGGCCATCTGGACAAAGGGTGCGCGCGCATCGGCGTCCGAATAGACGGCGACGGTCGCGATGCCCATGCGCCGCGCAGTCTTGATGACGCGGCAAGCGATTTCACCGCGGTTGGCGATCAGGATTTTCTTGAACACTCTTTACTCCCCTCCCGCTTGCGGGAGGGGCCGGGGGAGGGCCTGTCCGCAAGGGAAATCGACGTTGCTGATGGGGAGGACAGGCCCTCCCCTAGCCCCTCCCGCAAGCGGGAGGGGGACACTATTCCGCCGCCTCCATCCGCATCGGCTCTTCGCTCTCCATCGGCCGCAGCCCCAGCTTCGTGAACAGCGCCGCGTCGGCATTGTCGCCCGCATTCGCTGTCGTCAGCAGCTTGTCGCCGGTAAAGATGCTGTTCGCGCCCGCCATGAAACAGAGCGCCTGCGTCGCTTCCGACATGCTCTCGCGCCCCGCGCTTAATCGCACCATGCTCAGCGGCATGGTGATGCGCGCGACCGCGACGGTGCGGACGAATTCGATGTCGTCGATCTTGGCGAGCGGCGTGTCGGCCAGCATGTCGCCGAGCACAGTGCCCTTCACCGGCACCAGCGCGTTGATCGGCACACTGCCCGGATGTTCGGGCAAGGTCGCGAGCGCGTGGATAAAGCCGACGCGATCGGCGCGCGTCTCGCCCATGCCGACGATGCCGCCGCTGCACACGTTGATCCCGGCGCTGCGCACTTCCTCCAGCGTATCTAGTCGCTCCTGAAAGGTCCGCGTCGTGATGACATTGCCGTAATGTTCCGGCGAGGTGTCGATGTTGTGGTTGTAATAATCGAGCCCCGCGACCGCCAGCGTCTGCGCCTGCTCCTTGCTGAGCATCCCCAGCGTCATGCAGGTTTCCATGCCCATCGCGCGCACGCCTTCGACCATCTCGACGATCGCGGGCATGTCGCGGTCCTTGGGGTTGCGCCATGCCGCGCCCATGCAGAAACGCTTCGATCCCGAATCCTTCGCCTGCGCTGCGGCTTGCAGCACCGCGCGCACGTCCATCAGCTTGGTCGCCTTGAGCCCGCTGTCGGCGGATTTGCTTTGCGAGCAATAGCCGCAATCCTCGACGCAGCCGCCGGTCTTGATGCTGAGCAAGGTGCACAGCTGGATTTCGCCGCGCGCATGGTGGCGGCGGTGGACGCTTTGCGCTTCCCACATCAGTTCGTCGAACGGCAGGTCGAACAGTTCGGCGATTTCCTCGCGGGTCCAATCGCGCCGCACATCCCTCTCCCCGTTCGCATCGAGCGAAGTCGAGATGCCCCTCGGGCCAGGCGTGCGGTCGATGGGTGTCTCGACTTCGCTCGACACGAACGGGGTAGAAAGGTTGGTATTACTCACGCAGCTTCTCCAATCGGCGGCATATTATGCCCCAGCAAACGCAGCACATCGGCGGCGCATTCCACGACGTTCGAGCCGGGGCCGTAAATCCCCTGCACCCCCGCGTCGCGCAGATATTGATAGTCCTGCGGCGGGATCACCCCGCCGGCAATCACCTTCACATCGCCGCGCCCCGCCTCTTTCAGCTTGTGGATAAGTTCGGGGATAAGCGTCTTGTGCCCCGCCGCCAGACTCGACGCGCCGACCACATCGACCTCGCTTTCGAGCGCGAGCACCACCGTTTCTTCGGGGGTCTGGAACAGCGGCCCCGACACGACGTCGAAACCCATGTCGCCAAAGGCTGATGCGATGACGTTGGCGCCGCGATCGTGGCCGTCCTGCCCCATCTTGGCGACGAGCAGCTTAGGTTTGCGCCCCATGCGGCGCTCGACCGCCTTCACGCCGTCAAGCACCTGTTGCCAGCGATCGTCGCCCTCATAGGGCGCAGCATAGACGCCCTTCACCGGCGTCGGCTGCGTCGCGTAACGCTGAAAGCTTTCCTCCATCGCCGACGAGATTTCGCCCAGGGTGGCGCGGGCGCGGGCGGCTTCGACCGCAAGCGCGAGCAGGTTATTCTCGATGCTCGACGGTTTCGCCGCGCCATCGCGCAGCGCCGTCAGTGCCGCCTGACACGCCGCCTCGTCACGCTCGACCTTGGTCTTCTTGATCCGCGCGATCTGCCCCTCGCGCACCTTGGCGTTGTCGATGTCGAGCGTTTCGAGCAAATCCTCGTCCTTCAGACGATATTTATTCACCCCGACGATCACATCGTCGCCGCGATCGACGCGCGCCTGCCGCGCCGCGGCGGCTTCCTCGATCATCGCCTTAGGCCAGCCCGCGGCGACGGCCTTCGCCATGCCGCCTTCCTTTTCGACACGCTCGATGATCTCCCACGCCTTGTCGACCAGCTGCTGCGTCAGCGCCTCGACATAATAAGAGCCGCCGAGCGGATCGACGACCTTGGTCATGCCCGTCTCTTCCTGGATGACGATCTGGGTGTTGCGCGCGATGCGGGCCGCAAAATCGGTCGGCAGCGCGATCGCCTCGTCGAGCGCGTTGGTGTGCAGCGACTGCGTGCCGCCGAGCATCGCCGCCATCGCCTCGATCGTCGTTCGCATGACGTTGTTGTAGGGATCCTGCTCGGTGAGCGACACGCCCGACGTCTGGCAATGGGTGCGGAGCATCTTGCTGCGCTCGTCTTTCGCGCCGAGGTTGGTCATCACGCGGTGCCACAGCACGCGCGCCGCGCGCAGCTTCGCGATCTCCATGAAGAAATTCATGCCGATCGCGAAGAAAAAGGACAGCCGCCCGGCGAATTTGTCGATGTCGAGGCCCGACGCGACGCCGTAACGCACATATTCCGCCCCATCGGCAATGGTGAAGGCGAGCTCCTGCACCTGCGTCGCGCCGGCTTCCTGCATATGATAGCCGGAGATCGAGATGCTGTTGAACTTGGGCATCTCGCGCGACGTATAGCCAAAGATGTCGCTGATGATCCGCATCGAGGGTTCGGGCGGATAGATATAGGTGTTGCGGACCATGAACTCCTTGAGGATGTCGTTCTGGATGGTCCCGTCGAGCAACTTGCGATCGACCCCCTGCTCCTCGCCCGCGACGATGAAGAACGCCAGGATCGGGATCACCGCGCCGTTCATCGTCATCGACACCGACATCTGGTCGAGCGGGATACCGTCGAACAGGATCTTCATATCCTCGACGCTGTCGATCGCGACCCCCGCCTTGCCGACATCGCCGACGACGCGCGGATGGTCGCTGTCATAGCCGCGATGGGTGGCCAGATCGAAGGCGACCGACAGCCCCTTCTGCCCCGCAGCTAGGTTGCGGCGATAAAAGGCGTTCGATTCCTCGGCGGTCGAGAAGCCCGCATATTGCCGGATCGTCCACGGCCGCCCCGCATACATCGACGCGCGCACGCCGCGCGTGAAGGGCGCGAAGCCGGGCAGGCCGGGGTCTTCGTGCACATCTTCCGCCGTGTAGAGCGGCTTAACGGCAATCCCCTCGGCGGTGTGCCAGGTGAGGTCTTTGCCCTTGACTTCCTTGTCGGCGGCGGCGGCCCATTGGTCGAGGGTTGGTTTGTCGGTCATATGCGGTCTCTAATCCCAAACCCCCTCTCCCCTTGCGGGAGAGGGATGCGAAGACTTGGCGGCTTTGCCGCCTAGTCGTAGCTGGGAGAGGGGTCGCGAGCCGCAGGCTCGCCAACCAACCCCTCTCCAAGTTCCGGTAGGGGACAAGTCCCCAACCTCCACTTTCCTCCCCCGCAAGGGGGGAGGAGCAATTAATGCGCCCCCTTCGGCGTCTCCATAATCTCGGTCAGCACCCCGCCCATACCCTTGGGGTGCAGAAAGAAAATCAACGTCCCGTGCGCCCCGATCCTCGGCTCGCCCAGCACCCGCTTGCCCAGCGCCTCGAACGACGCCTTGGCCTCGTGAATATCGGGCACTTCGTAACAGACATGATGCTGCCCCCCCGCCGGGTTCTTCTCCAGAAACCCCGCGATCGACGTATTGCCGGGCAACGGCTCGACCAGTTCGATCTGCGTCCCGTCCAGCGTCCCGTCGGCGCCCGGCGTATCGACGAAACACACCTTCACCCCCTGCTCGGGCAGGTCGAAAGGCTCGTGAATTTTCGTCGCGCCCATCACGTCGCGGTAAAAGACGATGCTGTCGGCGATGGAGGGCGTCGCAACGCCGATGTGGTTGAGACGGCCTAGTTTCATTTTAGTTTCTCCTCTCTTGCGGAGCCGAAAATCAAACCGTAGCTGTCGACGCCCTGGGTGAATTCAAATTTGCCGGCGATGTCGCGCCTCATCGCCCAAACTGCGTCTCTCAAAGAGTTTTGGGCCTCCAGTGAACTGAAATCCTCGTACTTGATAAAAATACTCGCCAGTGCTCTGATAACGTCCTTCGACCCGTACAGAGCGATCTGAATGCGCAGGCTCGCGAGGCTCGCTTTCGCCGCAATAGATTCAGCACTTCCGGGCGGTGAAAAGGCAATTACCCCGAGTGCTGACACAAAGTCCGCATAAACTTTGGCCTTCTTCTCCTCGAAGAACTTCTTTCGCTCAACATGCCGCGCCATCACACCTTGAACCAAGCCACCCAGCAAGGCAGCCGCGAACGCAATAAGCGCCACAAAAAGGTCCATCTCAGAACTATCCGACATTACAGCGGAATATTGTCATGCTTTTTCCAGGGGTTCACCAACTGCTTGTTCCGCAGCTTCCGCAGCCCCAGCGCGATCCGTTTCCGCGTGTTATGCGGGTGGACAACCTCATCGATATACCCCCGCGACGCCGCCACAAACGGGTTGGCGAAGCGGTCTTCATATTCCTTTGTCCGCTGCGCGATCTTTTCGGGGTCGCCGATGTCGCTGCGGAAGATGATTTCCACCGCGCCCTTTGCGCCCATCACCGCGATCTCGGCAGTCGGCCAGGCATAGTTTAGGTCGCCGCGCAGATGCTTTGACGCCATCACGTCGTATGCGCCGCCATAGGCCTTGCGCGTGATCACCGTGATCTTGGGCACCGTCGCCTCGGCATAGGCGAAGAGCAGCTTCGCGCCATGCTTGATGATGCCGTTAAATTCCTGCGCGGTGCCGGGCAGGAAGCCGGGGACGTCGACGAAGGTGATGATCGGGATTTCGAACGCATCGCAGAAACGCACAAAGCGCGCCGCCTTTTTCGACGAATTGATGTCGAGCACCCCCGCCAGCACCAACGGCTGGTTCGCGACGATGCCGATCGTCCGACCCTCGATCCGCCCGAAGCCGCAGATGATGTTGCCCGCATGCGCCGGCTGCACCTCGAAGAAATCGCCTTCGTCGACCGTTTTGCGGATCAGTTCGTGCATGTCATACGGCTGGTTCGCATTGGGCGGGATCAGCGTGTCGAGGCTGGGTTCGGCGCGGTCGAACGGATCGCTCGTCGGGCGCACCGGTACCCCGCTGCGGTTGTTTTCGGGCAGATAGTCAAAGAAATCGCGCGTCGCGAGCAGCGCCTCGATGTCATTCTCGAACGCGATGTCGGCGACCGAGCTTTTGGTCGTGTGGGTGATCGCACCGCCGAGTTCTTCCTGCGTCACCACCTCGTTCGTCACCGTCTTGACCACATCGGGGCCGGTGACGAACATGTAACTGCTGTCCTTCACCATGAAGATGAAGTCGGTCATCGCGGGGCTGTAAACCGCCCCGCCCGCGCACGGCCCCATGATCAGGCTGATCTGCGGCACCACGCCCGACGCCAGCACGTTGCGCTGGAACACCTCGGCATAGCCGCCCAGCGACGCGACGCCCTCCTGAATGCGCGCGCCGCCGCTGTCGTTGATCCCGATGATCGGCGCGCCGACCTTCATCGCATTGTCCATGACCTTCATCATCTTCTGCGCGTGGCGCTCGGACAGCGAGCCGCCAAAGACGGTGAAATCCTGGCTGAAGACATAGACGAGGCGGCCGTTGATCGTTCCCGATCCGGTGACAATGCCATCGCCGGGGATGATCTGGTCCTGCATCCCGAAATCGGTGCAATTATGCTCGACATAGGTATCGAGCTCTTCGAACGACCCCTCGTCGAGCAGCACATCAAGCCGTTCGCGCGCGGTCAGCTTGCCTTTGCTATGCTGCGCATCGATGCGCTTCTGCCCGCCGCCCAAGGCAGCGGCGGCGCGGCGGCGTTCCATTTCGGCGATATTGGCGGACATTCGGCTCTCCCAACGCACTTTAAAACGTCGTCTGCCTGCTTAGAGCCGCTCAAGCAAATGCGAATTTGCAAAGTTGCAAAGTGCCAGTTTGCAAAGTAGAACGTCTCTCTCCCCTTGCGGGAGAGAAAGACTTGGCTTGGCGGCTTGCCGCCTAGCAAGTCTTGAGAGGGGGCTGACGCCCGACCCCTCTCCAACTCCGGCTAAGCGGCTGCGCCGCCAAGCCTCCATATCCTCTCCCGCAGGGGGAGAGGAGGAGAACGCCTTGTCCCGTAACCGCATCTTCGCCGGAACCCGCCTCAAAACCCTCCGCCAGGACCGCGGCATAAAGCAGGCCGACTTCGCCGCAGCCCTCGCCATCTCGACCTCCTACCTCAGCCAGATCGAGCATGACGACCGCCCGCTGACCCCCGCCCTCCTCGACCGCCTGCAAAAGCTGTTCCCGCTCGAATGGGAGGAAGTCGCCGCCGACGTCGGCGATCGCCGTGCTGGCGCGCTCCGCGAGGCCGCCGCCGACCCCTTGTTCGCGGCCGCGCCGCTGCCCCCCGAACAGCTCGAACGCGCCGCGCTGCAACAGCCGCAGCTCGCCGACCAGTTTGTCGCGCTCCACGCCGCCTATCGGCGCGCGGGGCAACGCCTCCAGATCATCGACGAGGCGCTGACCGGCGGCACCGCCGAGGGCAGCCGCCTGCCGTGGGAGGAGGTGCGCGACTGGTTCCACGACGCCGGCAATTATGTCGACAGCATCGACCGCGCGGCCGAGGCGCTGGCGGGGCAGCTGCGCGGCAAAGACCCCTCACCCGCGATCGAGACGATCGAACGACGGCTGCGCGACGCGCTCGGCATTTCGATCGTTTACACCCAGACGCAGAGCCTGCGCGATTTCGACGCGACGATGCGCCATCTGGTGATCGATCCGTCGCAACCCGTCGAGAGCCGCCGTTTTCAGCTCGCGCACCAGCTGGCAGCGCTAGCCTTGGCGCGCGAGATCGCGGCGGTGGTCGAAGCCTCGCCGCTCCGCACCGCCGCGGCACGACAGCTGCTCCACGTCGGCCTCGCCAATTACGCCGCGGGCGCGGTGCTGATGCCCTACGCCCCCTTCCGCGCCAGCGCGCGCGCGGTGCGTCACGACATCGACCGGCTGCGGATGGATTATGGGGTCAGCTTCGAGCAGGCCTGCCACCGTCTCTCGACGCTCCAGCGCCCCGGTGCGCGCGGTATTCCGATGTTTTTTTGCCGCGTCGATATGGCGGGCAATATCACCAAACGGCACAGCGCGACGCGGCTGCAATTCGCGCGCTTCGGCGGCGCCTGTCCGCTGTGGATCGTTCACGAAGCCGCAGCGATCCCCGACCGCATCCTGTTCCAGCTCGCCGAGACACCCGACGGGATGCGCTATGTGTCGATGGCGAAGGGGCTGGTCAAACCGTCGGGCAGCTATGCGCGCAGCCCGCGCCGCTACGCCGTCGCCTTGGGGTGCGAGGCGCAATATGCGGGGGATTTTGTCTATGCCGACGGGGTCGATGTCGCCGCGCCGCAGGCCGCGACGCGCATCGGCCTGTCGTGCCGCATCTGCCCGCGCGACGATTGCGACCAGCGCGCCTTTCCGCCGAGCGACCGACCGATTCTGGTCGATCCCGACCGGCGGGATGTCGTGCCGTATCGGATCGGGTGATCCTCTCCCCTCCCGTTTGCGGGAGGGGTCGGGGGTGGGCGCGAGCGCAGCGAGCTTCGGGTAGTTGAGCTGCCCACCCCGCTGCGACTAGCGAGCAAGCTCGCAAGTCTCGCTGCCCCTCCCGCTTGCGGGAGGGGTGAGCACGACCTTATTTCAGCAACACCAACTCCTCGGCCATGCTCGGATGCAGCGCCACCGTGGCGTCGAAATCGGCCTTGGTCAGCCCCGCCTTCACCGCGACCGCCGCCGCCTGCAAGATCTCCGGCGCGTCGGGGCCGATCATGTGCAGCCCAACGACCTGGTCGGTCGCGGCGTTGACGATCATCTTGTAGAGCGCGCGCTCGTTGCGGCCCGCCAGCACATTTTTCATCGCGCGAAAATCGCTGGTGTAGACGCGAACCGAGCCGAGCTTGTTGCGCGCCTCGGCCTCGGTCATCCCGACCGCGCCGATCGGCGGGTGGCTGAACACCGCGCTCGGGACATTGTGATAGTCGACAACCGTCGGCTTGCCGCCGAACACGCTGTCGGCAAAGGCCTGCCCCTCGCGGATCGCCACCGGGGTCAGCTGGATGCGGTTGGTGACGTCGCCGACGCCATAGATGCTCGGCACCGACGACTGGTTGCTGTCGTCGACCTTGATCGCACCCTGCTCGTCCAGTTCGGCGCCGACCTCCTCCAGGCCGATTCCCTTGGTATTCGGAACGCGCCCGGTCGCCATCAGCACCGCGTCGGCGACGATCGGCTCGCAATTCTCGAGCAGCACGGTCAGCGATCCGTCGTCATTCTTTTCGATCGAGCGGAACGGTGCGTTGAACTTGAAGTCGATGCCCTTGGTCATCGAAATCTGGAGGAGCCGGTCGCGGATCTGCTCGTCATAGCCGCGCAGGATCGTGTCGCCGCGGTTGACGATGGTCACCTTGCTGCCGAATTCGTTGAAAATGCCGGCAAATTCGTTGGCGATATAGCCGCCGCCGGCGATCACCACGCGCTTTGGCAGCGTGGCGAGGTGAAACACCTCATTCGAGGTGATCGCAAGGTCGCTGCCCGGAAAATCGGGGACGTGCGGCCAGCCGCCGGTCGCGATCAGGATCCGCTCCGCGGTCAGTTCCTGCCCGTCGGCGAGGCGTATCTTCTGCGGGCCGATAACGGTCGCGCGGGTCTTGAGCACCGTGACCTTGTGATTGTCGAGTGTCTGCCCATACAGCCCTTCGAGCCGATCGACCTCGGCCAGCACATTGTCGCGCAGCACATCCCAGTCGAAACGGCAGTCGGGGACGTCCCATCCGAACTTGCGGGCGTCCTTCAAATCTTCCGCAAAATGCGCGCCGTAAACGAGCAGCTTCTTGGGCACGCAACCGCGAATGACACAGGTGCCGCCGACCCGATGCTCCTCCGCCACCGCAACGCGCGCGCCGTGCGATGCGGCAATGCGCGATGCCCGCACGCCGCCCGAACCCGCGCCGATGACAAAGAGATCGAAGTCGAAATCGCTCATATAAGAACCCCTGATATGGACAGGCCGCTGTTCGCAGCCCGCGCCTATGTGGTTACGCGCGGCCGCAATGCCAATCGATTTATGCGCTCAGGCTAATCGCCCAGCGCCGCCTTCATCAGCGCCTGCGTCGCCGGGTCGAAGTCGATCGTTCCTTCGGCGAGCCCCTTCGCCATCTCCTTGCCCAGCTCGACCCCGAACTGATCGAACGGGTTGATGCCGAGCAGCACGGCGTTGGCAAAAACGCGGTGTTCGTAAAAGGCGATCAGCGCCCCCAGGCTGCGCGGGCTGACCTGATCGAGGAGGATCGTCGTCGAGGGCCGATCACCGGGATAGGCGCGCGCGCCGTCCTCGCTCGCGCGCCCGGTCGTCAGCGCCGCGCCCTGCGCGATGCAATTGGCGACGAGCGTTTCGTGATGTGCGTCGTCGAGCAGATGATCGGGCTCGCGCGCGACGACGAACTCGACCGGTACCAGGTGCGTGCCCTGATGGAGCAGCTGGAACACCGCGTGCTGCGCATCGGTGCCGACGCCGCCCCAGGTGATCGGCGCACTTTGCTGCGCGAGCGGTTCGCCGTCCAGTGTCACCGCCTTGCCGTTCGATTCCATTTCGAGCTGTTGCAGATAATCGGGAAGCAGCCGCAGCCGCTCGTCATAGGCAAACACCGCGCGCGTCTGACACCCGAGGCGATTGGCATAGATCTGATCGGCAAAGGCCGCGAGCAAACAGATATTGTCGGCGCCGCTGGCGAGGCGAAAGTGGCGATCCATCTCCGCCGCGCCTTCGAGCAGGTCGGCAAAAGCGTCCCAGCCGAGCGCGAGCGCCGCGGGAAAGCCGATCGACGACCAGAGCGAATAGCGCCCGCCGACCGTCTCGCTGAACGGCAGGATGCGCGTTTCGTCGATTCCCCATTCGATCGCGCGGTCGGGCATCGCGGTCAGCGCGATGAAACGGCCGAGGGGGTCGGCGACGCCGGCCTCGTCGAGCCATTGCAGCGCCGAATTGGCGTTGAGCAGGGTCTCGGTGGTGGTGAAAGTCTTGGACGCGACGGCGACGAGCGTATGTTCGGGGCTGAACTTTGCAAAGGCTTCGTCGAGCGCGGCGCCGTCGACGTTCGAGACGACCGCGACATCATAACGATCGCTGTGACGGCCGAGCGCGTCAACAAGCAAATCGGGACCAAGCGCCGACCCGCCGATGCCGATGTGCAGCAGGTGGCGGATCTCGCCGAATGCGCCCGCCTCGATCGCGTCGATCATCATCCGCATTCTTTGGTGCAGCGCCTGCGCGAGATGGACCGATTCGGGCGCGCCGTCGCCGCGCTCGGCGCTGTGCTCGGCGGCACGATTCTCGGTCGGATTGGCGATACCACCCGAAAAGAGCGTCTTGCGCCGCCCGCCGAAATCCTGCGCATCGGCAAGGTCGGAGAGGATCGCGATCGCGGCATCGTCCAGATGTGTCTTGGCAAAATCGAAGCGGATGTTCGCCACGCCACGGACCAGCGCCTGCAACCGCGCGTCGGGGTTAGCCGCGACTAGGTCGGTGAGTTTCTGCGGTTGCCAGTCGGCGAGTGCCTGCCAGGCTTGGTCGGCGGTGGTCATCGTTAGGGCTTTCCTCGCTCTCCGTTCGTGTCGAGCGAAGTCGAGACACCGTGAAGCCATGCTCCGCCGATGGGCATCTCGACTTCGCTCGATGCGAACGGGATAAATAATGGCTCAGTCCATAGGCCCGCCACCCGCGCCGCGCCAGCGTCATCCGCCGATATTTGCTTGACGTGGCATCCTATTCATCGCCAATGCCCCGGCATGACCGAAGCCAGCTTTACCGCCGATAAATCACCCTCCCCGTCCGCGCCGACGCCGGCGCCCGTGTCGGCAAAGGAAGAGGCGGTCGATACCGTCCGTTTCCTCGCGCTGCTCGCGATCGCGGTGCTGGTTTTCCGCAGCTTTTTCCTGTCGCCGTTCAACATTCCATCGGAATCGATGCAGCCGCGGCTGCTGATCGGCGACTATCTGCTCGTGAACAAAATGGCCTATGGCTATTCGAAATACAGCCTGCCGTTCAGCGTGCCGCTGATCCCGGGCCGCATTTTCCCGCGCACCCCCGAACGCGGCGACGTGGTCGTGTTCAAGGCGCCGCCGGCCGCGGCCAACGACTATATCAAGCGGGTGATCGGCCTGCCGGGCGACAGCGTGCAGGTGCGGGACGGCATCGTCTGGCTGAACGACAAGCCGCTTCAGCGTGAAGCGATGCCCGATTTCGTGATCCCGGTCACGCCGAACATGGTCGAGGCGGCGCGTGCGACGGGCACGCTGCCCTGCTATGCGATGGAGTTTGAGGAGGTTGGACCCGACGGCCAGCGTCAGTGCCGTTACCAACAGTTCCGCGAAACGCTGCCGAACGGCAAAAGCTATGCGATCCTCGACATCACGGCGATCGCCGAGGACGATACGCCGCTCGTCGTCGTGCCCGATGGGCATCTGTTCCTGATGGGCGACAACCGCGACCGCAGCGCCGACAGCCGTTTCCCGGCGATGGAAAATCAGGGCATCGGCCTGGTTCCCGAAGAAAATCTGGTCGGCCACGCGCTCGTCGGCATGTTCTCGACCGACGGATCGGCGAGCTGGATCAACCCGATCAGCTGGTTCACCGCGGCGCGCTGGGACCGTATCGGGGACGGTTTTTGAGCGACACTCTGAATATCGGGGCGCTGGCCGACATCATCGGCTGCACTCCGGATGACCTGACGCTTTACGACCTTGCGCTGACGCACGGCAGCACCGGGCGCGCCGATTATCAGCGGCTGGAATTTCTGGGCGACCGCGTGCTGGGCCTCGTCATCGCATCGGAACTCTACACGCGCTTTCCCGCGGCGAGCGAGGGTGAGATGTCGTCGCGGCTGCATGTGCTCGCATCGGGCGCAACCTGCGCCGCGATCGCGCAGCGGCTGGACCTGCCGTCGCTGATCCGCTTCGGCGCGCAGGCGCGGAGCGATGGCGGCCGTTACAGCGACAATATCGCCGCCGACGCGATCGAGGCACTGATCGGCGCGCTGTACCTCGACCGCGGCATTGACGCGGCGAGCACCTTCATCCTCGCAGAGTGGGGCCCGATGATCGACGGGCAGCAGGCCGCGCCGAAGCATCCCAAGGCTGCGCTGCAGGAATGGGCACTTGCGCGCGGACGCCGCCCGCCCGAATATGAGATCGTTGCGCGCGAAGGCCCCGACCACGCGCCGCGCTTCCGCATTGCGGTGAGCATCGGCAAGCTCGCGCGCGCCGAAGCGGAGGGCGCATCGAAACAGGCGGCCGAAAAAGCGGCGGCGGCGGCGCTGCTCATCGAACTCGAAGGACAGGAAAAATGACCCACCGCTGCGGATTTGTCGCCGTCGTCGGCGCGCCCAACGCGGGCAAGTCGACGATCGTCAACGCGCTCGTCGGCCAGAAGGTCGCGATTGTCAGCCCCAAGGCGCAGACGACGCGCACGCGGCTGATGGGCGTCGCGATGGACGGCGAGACGCAGATCGTGCTGATCGACACGCCCGGCATCTTTGCCCCCACCCGCCGGCTCGACCGCGCGATGGTCGCCGCGGCGTGGAACAGTCTCGATCAGGCCGAGGCGATTTTGGTGATGATCGATGCCGCGGCGAAGCTCGGCGAACGCGCCGAGCGCGTCTTGCAAGGGATCGAAGGGCGGCCCGAAAAGAAATTCCTCGTCCTGAACAAGGTCGACCTGACCAAAAAGGACAAGCTGCTGACGATCGCGACGCAGCTTAACGAGCGCGTTGCCTTCGACGAAACCTTCTTCATTTCGGCGAGCAGCGGTGACGGCGTTCCCGAACTCAAGGCGCATCTGGCGAAGCTGATGCCCGAGGGGCCGTGGCATTTCCCCGAAGACGAGGTCAGCGACGCCCCCGAACGGATGCTCGCCGCCGAAATCACGCGCGAGCAGCTTTACCGCCAGCTTCACGAGGAATTGCCGTACCAGTCGACCGTCGAGACCGAAAAATTCACGACGCGCCCCGACGGCAGCGCCGAAATCCATCAGCAGATCCTTGTCGCCCGCGACAACCAGCGCGCGATCATCCTCGGCCACAAGGGCGAGCGGATCAAGGAAATCGGCAGCAAGGCGCGCGCCGAACTCGCCGAATTGCTGGGCCGCAAGGTGCATTTGTTCCTGCACGTCAAGGTCAAGGCGAACTGGGATGAGGACCGCGGCGTCTATCGCGACATGGGACTCGATTGGGTGGATTGACGCCAGCGGTGGAACCCCGCCAGCTGCTGAACGGCTGGAACGGGGCGGTGAGCTTTCAGTCGTTTTCGGTCATGCCGAGCGGGGTTCGCGATCCGGTCGGTGCATGGACCGCGCAATCATTCCAAAGTTCAGGAAAGGTCAGCCCGGTGCGTCCGCCGATCTGCCGCTCTCGCCGGATAGCCGCAGTCGGCTCCTCCGCGCGCCTACAGGCCGGGCAATCATCGCTTTTGTCCACATATTGAAAGAGCCGGGATAAAGGCCGGCACAGCCGGGTCATGTAGGACAGCGTTTTTTGCGGTGGATGTCCGGCTTGGGGTGGAAACAAGACGCTCCTCCCCGCTTGCGGGGAGGTGGCAGCGCGAAGCGCTGACGGAGGGGGCGGCGTCCTTCTGCGGCGCGTCAGGCCGATAACCCCCTCCACCACCGCCTGTGGCGGTGGTCCCCCTCCCCGCAAGCGGGGAGGATTTCGATGTCCGCAATCAGTCGTTTCCAGACCTTTGTTATGCCGGGTCTGGCCCGGTATCCACTGCAGCTCTGAAGTCATGGATCCTGGATCAAGTCCGGGATGACGATGATTGACTATCGTCCCCGTCGCGCAGCGATGGGGGAGTCGCAGACGGCGCGTAGCGCCAGCGGGGCCGCTCGCGAAGCGAGTGGTGGAGGGGCCGCGACGGTCGTGTTCTTGCCCCTCCTTCAGCGCTTCGCGCTGCCACCTCCCCACGCCTCCGGCGCAGGGAGAATCTTATGGCCGCTGCCGGCCGAAACCGGCCTCCCCTCAGGCCGGTTTCCAGCTCTTGCGTTCTTCGGCCTGCTTCAGCACTTCGAACGCCGCCTGCCCGGCCGCGAAGCGCTTGGCCGCTTCATCGTCGCCGGGCTTCACATCGGGGTGGCACTCCTTCGCATAGGCGCGCCACGCCTTTTTCGTCGCGTCGAAATCGGCATTGGGGTCGAGGCCCAGGATTTCGAGCGCGCGCATTTCGTCGGCGCTGCGGCTGCCGTCGCCTGCGCCGCCCCAGGCATAATGCTGTGCGCGGGCATAGCTGCGGGCGCCCTGTGCTTCCTCCGCCGCGCGCGCAGCGGCATCCTCGGCGCTCAGCCCGGCGAAATAGTCCCAGCCGCGATTATATTCGGCGGCGTGGTTTTCGCAGAAATACCAGCGTTCGGGGCTGTTCGGCGATTTGGGCGCGGGGCAATTGCCGGGTTCGGCGCAGCCGTGCCGGTCGCAGAGCCGCATCTGCTGCGTTTCGCGCGACGAGCCATAGGGGCGCCAGCGGGGAAACCCCCAATCGTCGGATCTTTTGGCGCGGCTCATCGGGTCCATGTAGCGGCTGGGGCGCCCGATTGCTACCCAAGCAGGCCGAAAATCCTAGTCATCTGGAACTGAAGTAGCATCATTGTAAAAGCTCTACCGGTGATAGGTGTGGAGTTTGGGCGATGGTGGGAAGACAGGCAGATTTGGTTGTGTTGAGCGGCGAGGATCGGAGCTTTCTCGA